>Ga0196970_1000596_pt1 | contig 38943 bp, 28 predicted proteins | sample S1v_513CmetaG_FD_148672 | JGI IMG/M metagenome (GOLD analysis project Ga0196970, IMG submission 148672) | Soil microbial communities from Anza Borrego desert, Southern California, United States - S1+v_5-13C | ecosystem: Environmental > Terrestrial > Soil > Desert | place: USA: California... | reverse complement strand
CATGAACTCTATCTGGGCTTTCGACCCAAGACCATCAGTGGCTATTAATAGTCGACATGCCTGTCATTGATTCCGCAACAGGGGCGGCATTGGCATAAACCTGCAAAAAAGCGCTGCCGCCGTCTCGTAAAAGCTGAATTTTCCGGTGCAGAGTACCAGCCTTTCCCCGTAAGATTCATGCCGGCCATTGTTCTCATATGGCCGCTCTCGTCAAGCTTGATGACTCTGCCAGGACTCCAGATGAATCGTAATGACCTGCGTCGTGTCGACCTGAACCTGTTGATCGTATTCGAAACATTGATGCACGAACGCAGTGTGACCCGGGCGGCAGAAAAGCTCTTTCTCGGACAACCGGCGATCAGTGCGGCGCTGTCGCGCCTGCGCAGCCTGTTCGACGACCCGCTGTTCGTGCGCACCGGGCGCAGCATGGAACCCTCTGCCCGCGCGGTGGAAATCTTCGCCCTGCTCTCGCCGGCCCTCGATTCGATTTCGACCGCCGTCAGCCGCGCAGCTGATTTCGATCCCGCGACCAGCACGTCGGTATTTCGGATCGGTTTGTCCGACGACGTCGAATTTGCCCTGCTGCCGATGCTGCTCAAGCGCCTGCGCGCAGAAGCACCGGGCATCGTGCTGGTGGTGCGCCGGGTCAACTACATCCTGATGCCAGGCCTGCTCGCCTCTGGCGAAATCTCGATCGGCGTCAGCTACACCACCGACCTGCCCGCCAATGCCAAGCGCAAAGTCCTGCGCCGCAGCGCCCCCAAACTGCTGCGCGCCGACACCGTACCCGGCCCGCTGAGCCTCGACGATTACTGCGCCCGCCCGCATGCACTGGTGTCATTTGCCGGCGACCTCAGCGGTTTTGTCGACGAAGAACTGGGAACACTCGGGCGCAAGCGCCATGTGGTGCTCGCCGTGCCGCAATTCAATGGATTGGGAACGCTGCTGGCGGGCACGGACATCGTTGCGACCGTACCGGATTACACCGCTGATGCGCTGACCGCCGCCGGGGGACTTCGGGCTGAAGATCCGCCGCTGCCGACGCGTACGTTTGAACTGCACATGGCCTGGCGCGGGTCGCAGGATAATGATCCGGGTGAGCGCTGGTTGAGGTCGCGGATTCAGATGTTCTTCGGCGACCCTGAGAGTCTTTAGGAGTCGTCGAACAGGCTGTTTAGCTGATTATTTCTGCCTTTTCACAGACCATGGAGATCCATTCATTTCCAGTGGATTGCTACATTGGGGGCACTTCTGAGGGCATACTTGGGATGGTTTAAAAAGGATGCCCCCAGCCTGAGATCGAACAGCCCCCTTCTCGAAAAGTCATACGCTGCTGCTCCCAAACCGCCGTCCAGCGCTATCCAATCACCTCAGTTTGTAGACGCGCCTCTGAAATCCTGACAATCCTTCCAGGAACGCCAACCACAGTGGTCGTTGGAAAGAAACAGTAGGGGTAACCATGGGCCTGTCCCGTGACAGCGGACGCCAAGTAGCTGTTTATCCAGCCTTCTGCGGCACTTCGGGCCTCGACAGCCCCGTTGTGATTATGCTGCGTTCTGCCCCCAAAATCTGATCAAACCTGAACCGATCCCTTGCCGGCGTGCTCGCCAATGACGATGAAGCATAACGAATACCAACTTAGAGACCTGGCCGAGCCACTAGTAGCGCCGCACACTGCAAAGGCAAAAAAAGATGCTCCTCGGGAGCTTGGGGCCCCGCTCCACAACCATCACGCATTCCAACAGCGCATCGACCGATGATACCAAGCAGTCAACCCCAGCAGAGGTTGCCACCACTTCATTGGATGACTCTCACTACATGGATGCACTCATTCATGGCAATCTGCTAGCAACCCATGCCGCGAGGATTTAGGATATGGGTTAACCGACAGACATCGTAATCTTGAGCACAGGAAGCTGCTCACTCGCACTCCTTACCACTCAGGTCACGCCCATTCGAAACAGGGAGAGCTTCAATGAGTTCCAGTGATGCCTTGGAAATTGCCAACGACGCATTAGATTCGTTCCACCAAATCGAACAAATTGCTTCCAAGCAGCTCGCCACCGGAAGTCGCGAGGCCTCTGAAGCTTTGGCAGTCGTCAATACCTTCACTGGCGCGGCGGCCGTAGAGCAGATTGCATCCATCTCTGACGACGTGACCAAATCGCTTGCGAGCCTCGTTCGAGAGCCAGCTGTCTCACGTATAGTAGTTGAGAACGACAAGGGCCAAGTTGAGACCTACTACATCTGCCGTACGACTGGAGGATTTGTCCTTAATCACGGCAAGCTAGCAGGCTACCGTTCACCGTTCGGTCGTTTGGCTGCTCATGACGCTGGTGAGGACGTTGATCTAGAAATCGCGGGTAAAAAAGTCAGCTACCGGGTCTTGGACAAACTCGATCTGAAGCCTCAGAAGAGCGCTGAGCTCTGGGACTCAATCGACAGCATTTGGAGGCAAGAACGTTTAGCACCTCAGACGATTCCTTCTCTTCGTAAAGTTATCCAACCGGACGACAGCAATGCCTTCATCGCCATGCTTGGCGGCAAGTCCGAAACCGAGAAAGTCCGGGAAGGTGTGCGTCACGAAATCCGGAAGGCTATGGCCCTTCGAGACCAAGCGATTCTCGACAAATTCCAGGACGAAATCTTTCGCCTCTCAGTAGACCACCAGCTAATCATCCTGGGCCCTCCCGGGACAGGCAAGACAACCACCTTGATCAAACGTCTCGGCCAGAAGCTGGACTGGGAAGCTCTTAGCCAAGACGAACGCCTCCTGCTGGGCCCTCAGTCTAAGCGCTCGCGCTGGATGATGTTCACGCCTTCAGACCTCTTAAAGCATTACGTCAAAGAGGCCTTCAGCCGTGAGAATGTCACGGCTTCTGACGAGAACATCAAGACCTGGAGCAAGCGCCGACATGAGCTGGCAAGGTCGACATTTGGCATCCTCAAGACGGGCAGCGGTGGCACATGCATCCTCAAAGAGGATCGCCAATTCGCCCCGATGGACATCAACGATGATCCGCGCCAGTGGTTCGCCGATTTCAAGTCACTACACCAAAGCCGCCTCCTCTCCTCCCTGAAGGAAGGAGCAATTCTGCTGAAAGATTCGGCTCCTAACCTAGTAGACGCAGTTGTGCACAAGCTGTTTGCCACGGTAGATGGGCTTCAGCCAGAAGGACTGCTGAGCGCCTATGCCGAGTGGAACAATCTCGAGGCACGGATTGACCCTATGCTCAAAGCCAGTCGTGCAACCTCAGATAAGCTGATACAACAGCAAGGTAACCTTCTCCATAACCGGAACAATGCTGTCTTCGGGGAGATGGCCACCTTTCTCGAAGGCCTCGGCCAAAACGATGATGACGACGAGGATGGTGCCGAATTTGATGATGATAACGGAGAGGAAGGAACAGGCATACCCACGCACACCGCAGAGCTCAAAGCATTCGCAGCTTACCAAAAGTTTCTCCAGACCTATGCCCGTACTCGCTATCGCAATGGCAATCTAGGTAAGGCAAGCCGTGCGGCTCAGATACGAGACTGGCTTGGGGATCGAGTCCCCTCAGATGAATGGCTTAAAACGCTTGGGCGAGAGATGTGCTTCCAAAACGCGCTACGGCGCTTCAGGAATGCATGGAGACGCTACGTACTTGACGTCCCTACAAGCTACAGAGCATTCCGTCGCGACAGCGTGACGCTTGATCGGTATAGCTATCAGCGGCCAGAGCACGCTTCCCACATTGATGAGACAGAACTCGACGCAATTCTCCTCCTCATGCTTCGATCCGCTCGCGAACTCATCCGCCAAGATTTCGTGAAGCGGCATATCGACGAACCTCGCTTCACCGAGTTGGCCAGGATTTCGAGCCGGTTCCTGCAGCAAGTCCTAGTGGACGAAGCCACGGACTTCTCGCTCCTCCAGCTTGCATGCATGGAGAGCCTGACTGACCCTACCATTGAGTCGTTCTTCGCCTGCGGAGACTTCAACCAACGGATCACAGGGAATGGCCTCAAGCATTTGGATCAGCTCGAGTGGATCTCCCCTCGCCTCACGTCTCAGCGGATAAACACGGTTTATCGACAGAGTCGCCTTCTGAACAGCTTTGCCATCAAGCTACTGCAGCATATGGATGGTGACGCCAAAGCTGTAGGCAGCCTGCCAGAGCATTCCTCTCACGAAGGCGTTCAGCCGGTGCTCGGGGAAAACCTCCAGGGCGAAAGCGTCGTCACCTGGGTAGCAGAGAGAATCTTCGAGATTGAGGATCACATCCGCTCCAAAAATGAACCGGTGCCTACGATTGCCATCCTGGTCGCTTCCGAGTCGCACGTGAAACCCGTCGCCGAAGCGCTTACCGAGAAGCTAGAGAGCAGAAGTTTGCTCGCAGTCCCCTGTGTCGATGGCCAGTCATTGGGTAACCAATCCGATATCCGGGTTTTCGATGTTCAACACATCAAGGGGCTCGAGTTCGAAGCAGTGTTCTTCATCGGGCTGGACGAGCTCGTCGAAACAAAACCGACGCTGTTCGAGCGGTTCCTATATGTGGGTGCCACCCGGGCGGCGACTTACCTCGGTATGGTCTGTCATCATAAGCTCCCGCACAAACTGGAGGATCTCAGGCCGTATATGGCTAGCAAATGGTGACAAGCTAAGCCAAGGTGCGTTCAGAGCCCTACTGCCCATTCGAATGAAGCAGACTCTCGGGTTTCCTATCTAAGATAGGGAGCCCTACACTGGCCACCACATTCGACGGCCAGTGGTTTAAAACCTCAGTCAGCTGAAGAGGGATCCTCAGCGAGTTTGCTTTCGCCCATGATTATTTTTGTTTGAACTCTCGCTTTCAAGTTACCGTTTAAGTGAGGCAAGGCCTTATGATAGTTCTCTAGAGCCAGCTCCATGTATCGCTTATCACCGCCCCTCTCGGCTAGATGGAAAAACGTATGCCCAAGCCAGGTGGTAGTTTTGGCCCAAGCAACGGGGTCGCTGTCAGGAGTACGCTCTAGCAATGCATCCTGATAAGCCTCAGTGGCGTAATGCAGGTACTCATTGCTTGGGTCAAAATCGGCAAGGGTAAAAAAAGCATTTCCCAGATTGTGCTTTGTCATCGCCCAGTCGCGAGGGACACTCGTTCGGGTGCGCTCCTCCAAAGAGTTTTCGTATGCTTCAATAGCCTGTTCTATCAGCCGAGGATCGTTTTTCCGATCCCCCAACTCGAGAAGTGCATTGGCTTGAGAATTAAGTGTCCGAGCCCAAGCTAACGGCACCAGCTGCCTCGTCCGCTCTTCCAAGGCTGCCATGGCTGAGTCCAATGCTTTCTCAAGCCACTCGGAATCCCCATCTCTCATAGCAAGCTGGTAATAGACATTGCCGAGGTTATGGTGTGTGTTAGCCCACTCTAGCGGAACTTGTTCTCGGGAAATTTGAGTCAATGCGGCATGGTAGGCCTCAGCCGCTTGATGGAAGAACTCGAGATTATCCGTATGCTCGCCCAAAGCGAGTAGAGCATTGGCTAGATCGTTCTGTGTGATGCCCCAGTTCAAAGATGAGCTCTGCGTGCGCTCAAGCAAAGCTGCTCGAAACGCCTGGACACTTTGCTGAAGGAGCGGAACGCTGTGCTCACGCTCGCCAAGAACACGTAAGGCGTTGCCAAGATTATTCTGGGCCGTTCCCCATTCGTGCGGCTTTCGACTCAGAACGGGTTCAAGCAGCGCCTCTTGCAGGCAGGAAACTGCCTGGCGAAGCCGGGCAACACCGCCCTCTCGCTGCCCAGTTAAGCGCAGCGCAGCACCGAGATTGCTTCTTACGATAGCTACCATAGCTACGTCCCCCGCCTCGCTGAAAAACTGCAAGGGGGCGTTGAAACGGTCAACAGCCTCAAGCAGCAAATCCCCGCGCCTATCCCTAGTGCCCAAGGCTAGGAGTACACCGGCTAGGCCATTTTGAGCGTGAGCATATGTGGCTGTATGAGATGCACTTGAAGCCGTCACCGCCTCCCGGAATATTAGCTCTGCCTGTCGAAGCAGGCCGTCATGAGAAACACGTTCGCCCAGGTTTGCCAAAGATTTCCCGAGCCAGAGTAACGCTTCAGTCCTAGCCTGATCGTCCGCCGCGTCATCGACCCACTTGCGAGACAGCTCTATTGCCACCTCCAGAGGGAAGTTTGAGCCATACACTTCACCCCTCCTGCAATACGCATCCAATTCCTTTATGAAGTCTTCGCTTAGGACGGGGGCCTTCGGGTGATCCAGCGAAATGAGTTTCACCACTTCATCAGCTACTCGCCGAGGATCTCGCAGCAATGTGTGCTGCTTAATCGAAGCGTCAAGAAGTTCAGCTCGCTGACGCTTGATGGACTCGCGCGTGTCAGCCTCCTGCTTATCCAGGGTTGCAAGGGCCTCTTCAATTGCCTGTGCGCCGTGTGCCAGTTCGCCGGCCTCAATCGACTCGCGTACGCCGACCATTGTGTCGTTGACCAAACGGTCTCGATAGTGAGCGGTAGCTCCAGTTGCTCTTATTTCCTCTAGGACGGAGACGGCGAACTCCAGCTCTTTGTAAGCTTGAGATTGATTTAGCAAAAGGTCAGGAAACAACGGCTTAGCCAGCGCTAGGATTGCTTCATCTGACGCCAGACTTCGACTGTCACTGTGTTGACGTTTGAGGGTTTCGAGGATCTGGGCAAGTGCCTCATTCGTTTGAGCGCTCTGCGCGTTGGCAGCTAAAATACCACCGTCAACCTTGAAACCAACGTTCTGTATTTGTGCGCCGAGCTGCTCAATCCCTTGCGCCCAACTCGCGTCAAGGTCTCTCAGCCAAGCCTGGAGCCCCTCAGCACTGGGCACGTCAGCTAGTGCACTTATCAATTTGTCGACGCGCTCGTCAAACCCTCCTAATGTTTTGAGACATTGTCGCCCCAGCTCTACGCCGAGACTGCTGACCGCGATCTGAAAAGCTGTCTCAGCTTGGGGATACTTATCAGGGGTCTGGATAGTCTCTACAAACACCAAGTAAACCAGGTCGCCGAAAGCAAACCGAGCAGTGCCGCGATGTGTGACGATACCCGCCTCCGCCGCCTGGCAATACAAATCGGGAACATCTTTCGGCTCGCAGCCCACGATTTCGGCAGTGATTTTGCGGAAGTCTCGAGTCAGCGGGTCAGCGCTTTCGAGCCCCTTCCCTACTAGCGTTGTGGGAGCGTTGAGGAGGACAAGTTCAAAGTGGCCATCAATTGGTGACGCCACCAGGGGGACTCGACGATCAAAGGCCGCGGCGCGTAGTTTTTCGATTTTTGGCTTGAAGATGCTTGAGAAGGTACCAACGGCTACCGCCTGACCATCCCCTTCAAGCGCTTCACGGGCGCTCAAGACCGCCTTGTTTACTTCGAGGGCCGATTCGATCCAGGCTATTCTCAAGACGCGAAGCAGGTCATCACTGGCTCCAAGCGAGGCAAATGGGTTGTGGTCATTCAGCCTGGCCGAGAGGTTTTTTCTATGCCGTTCAGGCATTAGCTTGATTAGCGTCGGCAGATTTTTGACCATCGTGCCGACCAGCTTTTCCGTCCACACCATTTCGCACTCCGTTGCAGAAAATTGCCTTAGCCTACCAACTCCTAATCTCTCGGGGTAGGCCGAGATAGAGCAGCCGAATGTAAAGTTTGATCAGCGAGGCACCGTTGGGCGAAACAAGGGCCGACGATGAGAATACTGTCACTCGAATGAATCTGAGCAGGTATGGACTCATGGAGCTGCAGACTGTAGTGATCCGAGTATCACTGGTGAGAACGTGAAGCTCAGGAACCTGAATACCCTCTCTCTGCAGTTCGTCCATTGCCCTCAGCGCGAGCGCCAGAGTGACCGGACTGTCCTTGCCGAAACTGCAGGCGATCACGCAACGCCTCCCGTCCAAGATCTGCTGCTTGATAACCGCGATAGCATCATCAACTTTTCGTCAAATGGAAGCTCCGCGGTAGGCGCTTTGACCGGTGCAGCATCATGGAAGAGGGTGGCGGGGATCAATTGCATGGTGGCGGCTCAGTGATGAAAGTACACTTTAAACATATCGGCACATCCTAATTCGCAACGACTAGGTGATGACCTCACTGAGTCGTTCCACCACTCATGTTCAAAAGGTGCTTTTTGACAACCATTACCTGGGATAAGAAGATTCTCTGCGCAGATACGCTTGTAAGTTTCGACACTGCTGCCTTGACTGGAATGTCGCACGCCCGCGGTTGGGAGATAAAGAGCAAGCTGTTTACGCCAGGCAAAGTAGTCATGTTTGAGGGGGCGCCAATTATAGCCGTGGGAGCCGCCGGCAACGGGGCCGCAGGTAACAGTCTCAGAGATTGGCTGTTTGACCAGAATCTGAAACCCGGTTATTACCCCAGACCTTCCGCCCCTCTACGCAACGACCTCATACGGCAAGCACAAATATCTCAAGTGCTTGTGGCAGAGGATTCTTGGCTGTTTGTTCTCACTGAAACCCACTGTTGGCATGTGACCTCTGTCATTGGCATTCAGCCGACCGTTGATGACGTCACGACGAACTCAACAGCGATCGGCCTCGGTGCAAAATATGCTCGACCCTGCCTGGCCAAAGGACTGGATGGCGTTGACGCTATCATTGAAGCCGCTACGCACACCGACTCAGAAACTAACTTCAAAATCGAAAGCGTTCAGCACAAGCCCGGTTCGCAGATCAAACTTGAGCTCCGATCGCTAACCACCTTGAAGGATCCAGTGCGCAAAAATCGAGTACTGGCATGCGTCTTGGGAACCGCTGGCCATCTCCTAACGGCCATTGGCGGGGTCTCCCTACTGGCGGGCGGATTTGAGGGACTGACCCGCTTACTGTGGGTTGCCGCCTTAATGCTTGGGGTGATGGTGTCGGGTTGGTCGATGTTGACCTCTTTTAGATCGAAGCGAGCCCCTTTCTACGCCTTGGGTGCTCTGTTTTTGATGCTGGCGCCTTTGGCGATCCCAGAAACAGAAGCCTTCATCGTTGCCAACAACCTCGAATCGTTGATTGTCCTTCCGTGGTTAGCATTTGCGGTGCTATACCTTCCCACGCAAAGATTTCCGGCATTAATGAATCCCTTGATTGCTTCCTACATTGTTTCTGTACTATCTGTGATTGCAGTGTTGGTAGCCGTGGTGGGGTTCAACGACCCTCCCTGTAATTGGGCCGAGGCATTTGTGGGTTTCCTGGGCGTCGGGGTTGGATTCTCTATTGTCTGGCTTTGCGCCAGGCATATCGAGAGCAACGAAAGGCGGTTTTGGCATCTATTTGATCTGTGACCTTGCCGAGGGTATCCCTCGGCTTAACACGAGCTGCATAGCTGCTGGACACCTAATCGCACCCTGAGTACGGTACGTGCGCAGCAACTCATCCCTAAACCGGCTACCACCGTTATTATCACAGCAGATGACGTCACCTGGTTCGCAGTGATCTATCAATTTCCGGACGTGCAGATCATGGTGGCGAAGCCGGCCCCACGGTCAGGCGGCGCGAGCTGTAGCTTGGCCATGACGCGTACCGGGGAGTTCGTGCAGCCCCTTGAGTTTTCCGAGCTTGTGGTCAACACGGACGACGTCGCCGTCACCTCGTTGCTGTCACACCAACTTGGCATTCCGGAAAACCGCACAGAGGTTGCGGAGGAGCACACGCGTAACAGCTACGAAGCCTCCATCAAGCATTCGTACTACTACCTCTTCCAAAGGCAGGGCCTAGTCACCAACAAGGATCAGCTTTTCTATCGCCAGAACGAGCCGTTCCAACCCCAGGCGATCAGAGATACGCTTCCCATCCTGCTGGGCGCGTCAACCAATGAGCGATACGAGTTGCAGACTAGGCTGCGGACAGCTCAACGAGACCTGAGAGCCCAGACAAAGCTGCTGGAGCAGGCGAAGCAAGCCGTGGGCAACAACCGAAACCAGGCCATCGCACTGCTGACTGAAGCCAAGTCCGTAGGAATACTCCCTCCAGAGTCCCCCATTGGGGAGGTCGAGGAGATCATTACCGCGCTCAAAACAGCAGCACAATGGACTCCCGCCAAACCACACTCCCAGCCTGACGACAAGGTACCCAAGTTGGAAGCTGAGCTGGCCAAGCTGAGGAAAACCAAGCGCGAGATCAAATCCAAAATTGAGGCCGGCCAAGTGTTCGAGCGGCGTGCCGGCGGCTTCCAGAGCGAGGCATCGGAACATATCGACCGCCTCTTATCCATCAAGTCGCTTCCGAAGAATGCAACAACAGGCGAATGGCAGTGGCCTTTTGCAGAAAAGAACTTGGCGATGGACACCCCCATAGCCCAGGCGCTCATCAGCGAACTGGCGTCTCTGGAGGCAGAAATGCAGACAGTGATGGGGCAACGTCCGCAGATTCAGGGCTACCTAGCGGAGGAAAACCAACGCCTTCAGGACACGACCAAGTCGATTGTCGAGAAGGAAGCGGAGCTGACAGCCGCCATCGCCACCAATACGGTGCTGGCGAACGCACAGAAGCAAAGCGACGCCGCCAAGCATGTCGTGGGGCGCATCAGCTTTTTCCTTGAAGGCTTCGTCCCTGACAGTTCGCTGAAACAGCAAGAGGCTGACTATCGCCGTCGGGAAATGCGCGTTCAGGAGCTGGAAAAGGCGCTGGCAGATGTCGATCTGGACGACCGCCTGGCGTCGATCATGAACAGCATCTCGGCACAGTTCAATCTGTACAACAAACGCTTCGAATCTGAATTCAGTGCCTACCCTGCCCGATTCGACCTGAAGAAGCTGACCATCATTTTCGACCGCCCTGAGCGCTCTGTGCCCATGGCTCGGACAGGCGGCGGCGAAAACTATCTGGCCTATGATCTCTCCGCGCTGCTCGCTTTGCATTGGTACTGCGCCAAGAGCAATCGACCCATGCCGCGCTTCTTGTTGATCGATCAGCCGACCCAAGTGTATTTCCCCTCAGAGGAATCCTACAAAGCGGTCGACGGTACGGTATTGAACACTGAGCAATCCGATGCCGATATGGACTCGGTACGCAAGATGTTCAACTTGCTATACCAGTTCACGGTCGAAGACGTACCAGGCTTCCAGATCATCATCACCGAGCACGCCAATCTACGGGATGACTGGTTCCAGAAGTCTCTGGTCGAGGCACCTTGGAGCAAACCTCCGGCGTTGGTGCCTGAGGGCTGGCCACTCAAGGGTGAAGTGACGTTCTGACGAGCTGTTGAATGCGCCGATGTTCTTAGCGATGGGCACCAAATGCATCCACTTGAGTTGCATCGAACCTAGGCAAAACCGGAAGCTTGAGTGAGTCCTGGCCCCTCGTGCCAGGACAGCCTTCCACTAGGAGTTCCCATGACCCGTCTCCGCTTCATCCCCGATCAACTGACACGCTACCCACAAACGAACGAAGCGCTGTTCGCCATTGCCCTATGGCCCGCATTGTTCGCGATTGGCTGCTGGCGAACGCCACAAATCGCCCAGTTTCTGAACGCTCAGGGGGTTGAGATCAGCATGCTGCAGGTATTTCTGGCGGGCTTTGGCGCCTACCTGTTTCTCCTCGCTAAGCACCGCGTGTTCAACCACCGCTATTTCGAGCACCACGCAGTCGATATAGCCTGGCACCGTCAATTGCGCGACGTTGATCAGGATATGGTTGCAGCAGGCCTTGCTGGCACCGATGCGCATAGGGCCGTGACGAGCGAGATGGCCCAGCTCCGCAAGCAAATGGGCTTCTTGGTCGACGCGGATAACTTCTATCGCAAGCTGAAAGTCTTGATCCGGGTAATGAGCTGGCTGCGCGGTAAGCTCAAGTAACTCAGTTATTTTCCCCTGTAAAGTACAGTCCGGGTTCGCAGCACAGAGCCCGGCCTCTTCGGTACACGATAAGGATGTTGGAGTACACGTCATGACAATCGAGCTAAACACCAAAGCCATCAGAGGGCTCACTCGTCTCGCGCTTCCAGCTGACGATGGTTACATCTACCGGCTTGGGGTCGCGCTGTATGGCTTTGCTTCCCTAAGCAGCTTCATGGCCGAGCTCGCTCACCATATGGATCCGCTCGTGAACCGCACTGAGCTTCAGGCAAGAACGGGCGGCGAGATCCTCAGCGAGTTCCGCAAGTGTGTAAAGAAAGCTAAGGCAACAAAACCGGCGGTCGGGCCTATTGGCCGCGCCGCCGCTGACATGTTCCAAGCACTAAACACCCGGCGCTCGGACATCATGCATGCCTACCCGATCACCAACCAAGCCAGACAGCAAATTCTGCACCGTCGGCTGGACAAGAAAAATCGCTACTTCGAGGTCACCAACGAGATACTGGAGGAGTTCATCAGCAAGCTACTTAACGTGAGCAGCTTGCTGTATGACATTCGCGCCATCATGAAGCCAGAGCTTGGCGACCGAGCAGCAGCTGCTAATCAGTGAGTAACCTGGATGCGTGCCCAGAAGCCTTGGACGCGGATAGCTTCAAGCTTGGCTTCCTGGCTAAAGTGGGATGTTACGCAGCAAACCCAGCCGCTAAAGGCATCCCAGCGCCTGAGCTGCTTGTTATCGCTTCAATTGCCACTCCAACCAAATGGCATGAAAGCAAGCTGGCTACCGTCCAGGAAGGAAATCTGATGTGACGTCTCATCACGTGCACCTGTGCTGACTCGAAATCTAGCTATGATCAAAGCGAAGCGGCATCGGGCAGATCAGCGCAGGGACTTACTGTATGGCAAGGATTCGTCGGCTCCAGATCCAAAACTTTCGCTCTATTCAGAACTTGGACTGGACACCCTCACCCGGCTTCAATTGCTTGATCGGCCCTGGCGATAGCGGAAAGTCCAGTATTCTTGATGCCATCGATCTTTGCCTCGGCGCCCGACGCAACGCGCCTTTCGGCGACACCGATTTCTACCAGCTGGATGTTGCACAGCCGATCCTGATCACGGTGACGCTGGGTGGCCTACCTGATGACCTGATCAACCTCGACAGTTATGGCGATTTCCTGCGCGGCTTCGATCACACGAACCGAACGCTAGAAGATGAGCCGCGTTTCGGTATCGAAACCGTACTGACGCTGCAACTCAAGGTCGAGAGTGATCTGGAGCCTTCCTGGCGGCTCTATTCTGACCGGGCGAGCCAGCAGGGCATTGAGCGAAACCTGGCCTGGAAGGATCGAGCACGCATCTCCCCCGCTCGCATCGGAAGCTATGCCAACACCAACCTGTCGTGGAGCCGTAACTCCATCCTCAACCGATTGACCGAAGAGCGGCCTGCGCTCGGTGGTGCCTTGGCAGAGGCCGCACGAGACGCTCGGAACGGTTTCGGTGTACAAGCAGGAGCTCAGCTTCAGCGGCCTCTGGAGATTGTGACGCAGACCGCCAACTATCTCGGCGTACCCGTTGGTGCAGCCGCCCAAGCATTGTTGGACGCCCATGCAGTCTCGATCGGTGACGGCGCCATTGCCCTGCACAACGACCAGGGCATTCCTCTACGATCGCTCGGCACCGGATCGTCTCGCTTGCTGGTAGCGGGCCTTCAACGCCAAGTCGCACAGGCAGCCTCCATCGCACTGGTGGATGAAGTGGAATTTGGCCTGGAACCCCATCGCCTGATTCGCTTCATGGACTCTCTCGGCGCCAAGGACACCCCAGAGCCCCTTCAGGTGTTCCTGACCACCCACTCCCCAGTTGCCCTGCGTGAACTGTCGGGGCATCAACTCTTCGTGGTTCGTCCACTACAGGGGCATCACGAGGTTCGCCAAGCCGGAACATCCGATGATGTACAGAGCACGCTCCGGGCTGATCCCGAGGCCTTTCTGGCCAAACGCATCGTGGTCTGTGAAGGTGCCAGTGAAGTGGGTCTGATGCGCGGCCTGGATCAATACTGGGGCACTCTCGGCAGGCCTTCCTTCCTGGCGCTGGGCGGAGCCTATGTCAACGTCAACGGCGGCAGCCCTGACAACTGCTACACGCGTGGCTCCGCTCTGCTGAGCCTCGGGTACCAGGTGCTTGTGATCGTCGATGCGGACAAGCCCCTAAATCCCGCCATCCAAAACGCTTTCCATCTGGCGGGAGGACAGTCTGCCACCTGGGGTCAGGACAGAGCCTTGGAAGATGAGCTGTTTGCATGCGTGCCGGACACGGCCATCGATAGGCTGCTCGAAAAAGCCATTGAGGTGCGTGACCGAGAGTTGGTAGCTGTCCATATACGCGATCGTTCGCAAAACAACCTGAATCTAGAGCAAATCGAGGCATTTCGAGCGCAAGGGGTGCCTTACGCACCAGGTACTCGAAGCTATCTAGGACTTGCTTCACGCATTCGCAAGAATGGCTGGTTCAAGTCGGTGACAACCTACGAATTCATCGCAAAGCACATCATTGGCCCCAACCTGCAGGCGTCTCATCCCGACCTCCAAACGACCATCAACCGGATCAGAGGCTGGATTCATGCCGCCTGAAATCGCGCTGTTCGATTTTCCAAGAGGGTCGATAACGGCGCCGGCAGGCTGCGGCAAAACGCAGCTGATTACGGACACGTTGATTCAGCACACGGGGCCAAAACCCATTCTGATCCTGACCCACACCAACGCCGGAGTCGCAGCGCTGCGCGCTCGCATGGCCCGTGCAAGAGTGCCGCCCGCCTCATTTCGCATTGCAACGCTGGATGGCTTCGCCATGAAGCTAATCGGCAAATTTCCCGCCCGAAGCGGGCACAATCCAGCGATCATGCAGTTAGCCAATCGCGCCGCTGACTATCCTGCAATCCGCGCGGCGGCTATCGCGCTGCTGAGCGGGCAACACTTGGATCAGGTGTTACGGTCAACTTACTCGCACCTATTGGTCGACGAGTACCAGGACTGCAACCAAGCACAACACATCATCGTCACCTGGCTCGCTGCCAGTTTGCCCACCTATGTCCTGGGCGACCCCATGCAGGCCATTTTCGACATCGCACAGAATCGCCTGGTCGACTGGAATACCGATGTCCTTCCACACTTCCCCAGGATTGGCGCCCTGGCCACGCCTTGGCGATGGCGCCTCGCCCTTGCGGAGAACCTGGGGCTCTGGCTGCTTCAGATGAGAGAGCTGCTGGAAGCCGGTCACACAGTCGATCTGGCTGCAGCGCCCCACGAAGTTCAATGGATACAGATCCACCCAGCCAATGCCGACGCGCAACGACGAAACGCTGCATTGACCCCGCTGCAAAACGGAGAGTCGGCGCTGATCATAGGGGATGCCAGAAACACGGCAGGCAGGCAGCGCCTGACAAGCCAGACACCAGGTGCAACAACGGTAGAGACTGTGGATCTGCCCGACCTCATCACCTTCGCTCAGAGCTTCGAGCTGGCAGGGCCAACGGCGCTGAGCCAGATAGCCAATTTCGCCGGGAGCGTGATGACCGGTGTGGGCGTTAATGCTTACCTCACTCGGGTGGAAACCATCCGCAATGGTCGCAACCGCACACCACCAACAGTCGCTGAGTCCGTCGCGGTGACCTATCTGGCAGCCCCCAGTTTTGCAGGTGTGAGCGACCTCCTGCAGCAGCTCTCCCAGCAGCAGGATTGCCGCGTATACCGCCCGGAAATCCTTCGCTGCTGTATCGCCGCGCTACGAATGGCAGCATCTCACACGCACACCTTCCGCGAAGCGGCTATCCAGATCCGCGAGCGCAACCGGATGCAAGGGCGCCCATTGTCGCGTCGAGCAGTAGGCAGCACGTTGCTGCTGAAGGGACTGGAGGCTGATGTTGCGGTGATTTTGGAGCCTGAGCAGATGAACGCCAGGAACCTCTACGTTGCCATGACGCGTGGCGCGAGGAGGCTCATCGTCTGTAGTCAACACCCTATCCTGACGCCTCCCAGATAGCGCGATTTCACAAGGTTTAACAGGGAGCGATCGCATCCTATCGATTAGCCCAAAGCGAGATCCATACGGCAAGATCGGATGAAAAATACGCATCGCTCAGAATGGGCAGGCCCTGATGTTCGAAGACGACCCTGCGCAACAAATATTGCTGGAGGTGTGACCGAAGGCGGGAGCGTAGTTTGAGCATCTGGTCGAACGTGCCTTGGTTGCGTCAATCACGACAGCGTTGATAGACCGTTGACCAAGTGCCAAAACGCTCAGGCATGTCACGCCAGGCCGCTCCGGAAGAGAGATCCCACAGGATGCCATTGAGCATGAGCAGATCATCGGCTTTGGGGCGCCTGCAATGGCGAGGCGCGATAAAAAAGTCGGGGATCAACGCTCAGGATTCGACTGCAATTTCGTTTAGCCATCAGAAACCTTCACCAGCTGAAGTAAGAGTTCCATTGAATTCATACATTTACGCTTTCCGAAATAGTTTCGCCTAATTTCGTACAGAGCCTAGAATGAACATTTGCGGATATAGGCTTCGCTCAGTCGATGAGCGAGCTCGGTCAACCGCGTAAGTTTTTGCTCAAGCTCTTCGGTAAGCCAAGGAGACACTAGGTTTCCATGCATGACGCTGTTTCTCACCTTCTGCCAGATATTGAGATGTTCTTTATCAATCACCCCGTTCTCTACCAAAGGCTTGAGTCGATGAAGCACACCCTTCTCCCGGGCGCCTCGCAGTGAAGTCATGAGCCTTTGGCGAAGCTTGTCATCTCCCTCCCATTCTTGGACATGCACTTCCAGGCTTCTGATGGACGCCTCCCAAGTGTCGATGTTTTCCTTGCCCGAGATAACAGACTTCACCGGAGGGAACATCAGATTTGCCACACCTTCGATGACACTGGCAAGGGTCATACATAGTACCCAGTGCGAGCCAGTCGTGGCCTGGGCAATTTCCTGATAGTACTGAGTGAGCTGATGAAGTGCTAGATCCGGTGCCGCCTTGTTCTGTCCCGCTCGGATGATCATGGACAGGATCTGGCCATAGAGCTCCCAGAAGCGCTTACTGTGCCATCGCTGGTCTTTGGCTATCAATAACGATGAAACCTGGGTGTCTGCAGTGTGATCCGAGACATTGCGCAAGGCGATTAGCGCAGATCCATCACCCATGTTGCGGGCCGTCAGGCGCGGATAAACCAATTGACCAAAAAGAAGGTTGAGCGGCTCGCCGACCCAATTCTCTAGGAACACGCTCAGGGAAGGCTGAAATCCAGATGCTGTAACCCATAGCCTTTCATCACCCCAGCTACGATGGAAGGCGACTGTCCCGCCCTCAACCTCGATCTGGTGTTGTTGAGCTATCCTTTGCCTGGAAGTCGACTTGGGCGACTCTGCACTCTCGCGCAACGCTTTCCGGCTGAGCAGCGGAATAGGAACGCTCAGTTGCGCATCATAGACCAACTCCACCCCTGGCTCGGGATGTATCCTTGTCCCAGAGGCCATGGTCATGATTCCCTGAATGCTTCCTGAGAGCCGCCAGGTGCCCTTCGCAGTTTCACCGATCTGAACGTCCACCCAACCGCAGTTCCACTCTACGCCCTCATAATCAACCGCGAAGACTCTGAGCTGATCCAGATTGACGTATGGATTTTCGAACGCGAGCATGACGCGTTCAAGTGCCTTGGCTTCATCAGCCGGCGTCCCGTGCATCACAAATTCCATCTCAGTGCGTGACTTGATAGAGATGTGGCCAGGCCCGATGAAAAGAGGTTCTTCTTGGTCGTAGCCTATAACCTGCATCGAGGGGCACTCGATGAGCAGTGGGAGATGTAAAAGTCGATGAGCCCAGCTATCTAAAGTTCGCATTCACTTTCCTGTGTAAGCAGAAGGTGACGCTTTTCAGCACCATCCTCGACCGATCTCACCGAAGGGACTTTGCCGCTTTGTCCTGTTCCCAATGGGTGATGTCTTCAACTTCGTTTGTCGCATCGGATCCGAGCATCAGGGTCTGCCGGGGGAAGAGCCCCATCAAGTGTGGCACCCGCGCAAAGTCCTGTACTGTCTCGGCCCACTCGTAGCTGTCCTCAAATGGGTAGTAGTTTACCGCGTGTACGAAGACGCCAAGCACGGAGGTTTCAGAGGCATCGTAGGCACTGATCTGGTCGACATTTTTGTCCCGGCGTAGCTTCTCGACCTCGATACCGTCACGAGTCTCAAACCAGACGTGCACCACGCCAGCGCGATCGGGAGGAATTTGGCTCACGCCGTCGTTGACCAGGCTCTTGAAGTGCTTGGAGCGCAACGAGAGTGAGTTCTCATGGTCGCAGCGCCACTGGGCACCTACGCAACTGGCGACGTCTTTGACAAACATGTTGAGGATGTCGTCATTGGTTCCAGGGCGAATGACCCGACTTGCGACAGTCGCGACGCTGCGCTTTTCGTTGCTATCGATGTCACCGAACACAAGCAGCTCTTGTTGCGGGCTATTAGGCCTAACAGAGAAATTCCGGTAGTGGCGTTTGAGCCCGACCTTGTCGATTACGCGAATTTTCGCGGTAATGGCTCCCACCCTCACCCCTTGCTCATCGGCCTTGATGGCAAGGTTCACCACCTTGATTACATCCTCTTCTGTGACATCTGACACTTTCTCATGGAACGTCAGATCAACGATGCTCCATGGTGCGGCTTTGAGCATGTAATGGCTCACCTGCGCCCAGATGTTGGCCCAAGCTTCCTCCTCGCCAAGCGAGTACTTTGTTTGTTTATCCGAGCGTTTACATTCAACGTAGAACTCAAGCTCACCTGATTTGACGAGCAAATCTGGCGACTTCTTCTTCCCGTTCGGCCACGTGATGCTGTTCTCTGGAATGAAGGCAACCTCGTAACCGTTTTTCAGGTAGAACGAGGCCGTCAGCAGCTCGAACAGCTGCGTTTCCGGGTTATTGTTGTTGGCCAACATCTTGTCTAGGACATCTCCAACGCTGGGTACGCTTCGGAGCTGCTCGGCAACGGCGCCGATGGCCATGGCGTAGGGAAAGACTCGTCTACTGCTGTAAGCCGAATCACTGTAGGGAAAATCATGGGACAGGTACGATGCGAGGATGTACCAGTCGATATCATTTTCTGTCGGCGTGAAAAGCTGCGACTCGATCGGTAACTTGATATCGAATTTCGATTCTTTGTCACGGATGAGCTTCACATAGGCGGCTTTGCGCTCAGCCCAGCTCTGTGACCCGAGCCTGTCGACCAAGAGTTGGTAAAACGCCTTGGTTCTTGCTCGCTCAACCCGACTGACAACATCCATTGCGGTCTCTCCATGTTGGGAGTCTGGAGAGTAACCGGAAGAATAGCTATATGCCATCAAAGACAGCGTAATACCGCCCAGCCGCACTCAAAAATCAAGGTACGCTGGCCTTGCTTCAAAACATTTCAGGCATCAGCCCAATCAGCCACGTAGGCTCTGATCGGGCTTAGGAATCAGCTTAACAGACGAGGCAGCTTTTCACGACATCGGACCGTACTGAGCTTTCCAAGCCTTCAGACCGGAGTGATTGCCACCTTTCGTTTCGATGACTTCACCGTTCTCAGGGTGAACGTGTCGCTTGGCCTGACGTTCCCGGCGAGACGCTTTCTGCAAACCCAACAGTGTGGGTCACCGACATGACCTACAACTCCAAACTTGTTCGCTCTAGGATGAGGCCGCTACCCTCCACCTATGAACTACTGAAAGCCATCTGAATCCATCTGGTCTCTGTCGGAAATCGCCACTCGCGAACCTGATACACTTGGGGGCAAAACTGGGGGCATATCTGAAACTTATCTGCCTGAAAACACTGATCTAGAGCCAAGTCAAAATGTTTTTTGGGGATCCAGATAGCCTGTAACTCCAGGTTTCACTTGGAGGCGAGGGCTTCTGACAAGCTAGCCCCCCCTCCAAGTCCTGATGCTCAAAGCCCTACTGATCCAGGCAGCTCCAGCCCAATACCGACGCCCCAAGCGTTGCCCATCAAAGCCTCGCTCACCCCTGCGCCGGTTGCCAACCGTCCGGCACCACAGCAATCACGTCAATTTCCATCAGCCATTGCGGCTGCCCCAGCCCCGAAATCACCAGCCCGGTGGAAATCGGGAACACACCCTTGAGCCACTTGCCGACCTCCTGATAGACCGGCTCGCGATAGCGCGGGTCGATGATGTAGGTGGTGGTCTTGACGATGTGCGACAGGTCAGAGCCTGCCTCTTCCAGCAACTGTTTGACGTTTTTCATCGCCTGTTCGGCCTGGGCGCGCGGGTCTCCGAGCCCGACCAGATTGCCTTCGAAATCGGTGCCGATCTGGCCGCGTACGTAGATCGTGTTACCCGCCCGAACGGCCTGACACAGATCGTTGTCCAGTGACTGGTTCGGATAGGTTTCCTTGGTGTTGAACATGCGAATGCGGGTATGCGTAGGTTGTGCCATGTGGGGCTCCCTGGAAGCAGAAAGTTGCCCGCGCCGCCCCGCTCGGGTTCGGCGCGGAACGCGGATTTCAGGCCGTCACGACTGATGCCGGCGCCGTTGAAGCAGCGTGCTCGGCCTGACGCTCGGCGGCGTCCCGGTATTCGAGGTATTTGCGCTGGGTGGCAATGTGATCGGCGACGTATTTGGCGTCGTGCCATACCCCCCAGATGAACGACGAGCCGCGGCGCGACTGCCACGGCAAACCAAGGAAATAGATGCCGGACTCGGTCGACACGCCACGCTGATGCCGGGGTTTGCCTTTTTCATCGAAGGCATCAACGTTCATCCAGCTGTAGTCGGTGGCGAAACCGGTGGCCCAGATGATGGTGGTGATGCCAGCCTCGGCCAGGTCCAGTTCGAGAATCGGTTTGCTCACGCATTCCGGGTCGGGGAACACGCGACGGGCTTCAGGCTCCAGCGGCAGGTTCAGCCCGTTGCGTTCGATGTAGGCATCGGCGGCATCGAGCACGGCCAGATAGTTCTCGTCACCACGCGCCAGGTTTGCCGCCAGGTCCGGCTGGAAAGTCGCCACGCCGTCGCTGAAAGACCGGGTCACGCCGACCAGTGTCATGCCGCGCTGCGCCAGTTCGCGGAAGTCCACCGTACGCCCGCCATGGGCGCCACTAACCGCGATGGTCACGTGCTCGCGGCCAGGTTTCATCGCCGCCTGATCCCACTCGCCGAGTACGCCCAGCCACCAGCAGAAATCGCGATTGCGATACGCGCGCGGCGGCCGGTCATGCTGGCCGACCGACAAGTAAACCTGCTTGCCGGCGCGCAGCAGTTCGTCGGCGATTTGTGTGCCGGACGATCCTGCGCCCACCACCAGCACCGCGCCTGCGGCCAGTTGCTGCGGGTTGCGGTACTGTGCGGAATGGATCTGCGTCAGCCGCTCATCTTGCGGTGCGATGGCTGGAATCACCGGTTTCTGAAAAGGACCGGTTGCCACCACCACGCGATTGGCCTGGATGACGCCTTGAGAGGTTTCAACGGTGAAACCGGGACGCCCGACGTTGCGCTCAACCTTGCGCACTTCAACGCCCGTGCGAATCGGCGCTTTGAATTTGCGGGCGTAGGCTTCGAAGTAATCGGCCACCTGCTCTTTGTGAGCAAAGCCGTCGGGGCTCAGACCGGCAAACTCAAGGCCTGGAAAACGGTCGTGCCAGGCCGGTCCGTTGGCGACCAGCGAATCCCAGCGTCCGCTGCGCCAGGCCTCAGCGATCCGGCTGCGCTCCAGGACCAGGTGAGGGATACCCAAATGGCTCAGGTGTTCGCTCATGGCCACGCCTGCCTGACCGGCACCGACCACGAGCGTATCGATTTCAATGTTTCCAGCTGTCATACCTGTGTCCTTCACGAAGGCGGGTGTGGACGCATTCTGTGCAGGATCAGGGGATAGCGAAATTATGATTTTTGTCGTCGCAGAGCAGGAAAAACCTAGGGCTATGCTTCGCCCGGGTCGCTCAACATCCCGTGGCACATCAACCCCAGCACGCTGCGCATATGCGCCGCATGAGCCTCGCGATCCGGCACGGCTTCAGTGGCCAGGCGGATGAACGCCAGGTTCGCGTACTGGTTGAACAAGGTCGCGGCGACCTCGATATCGACTGATGGGCGAACCTTGCCGCGGTCTTGAAAATGCTTGAGCAAAGCCTTGGCTTCCTCGACCACCGCCGCGTTCCACGGCTGAAAGGCGTGGGACAGGTCTCCCGTGAACAGGAATGGCGCCAGTTCGCGCCACAGCGACGCAGGCATCGCGCGCAGTTGATATCGGGTCATCAAGCCTTCGAGTTCGCATAGCGCGTCGAGCGGGTCCGAATTGTCGTCCAGATTCGCCCTCGCCTCGCGCATCGCCTGTTCGTCGGGGGCCTTGAGCAACGCGAGGAGAATGTCTTGCTTGCCGCCGAAATAATTCACCACGGTGGGCGCTGAAACGCCCGCCTCGTTGGCAATCTGTTCCAGCGTGGTCGCGCTGAATCCATTGGCTTTGAACAACCTCAGCGCCGCCTCGGCGATCACCTGTCGGCGCTGTTCTTTTTGCCGTTCTCTTAATCCGCTCATGGCGCCCTTGCACTGGCTATGCGATGCCGCTCAGGGTACGGACTTGCGTTTTTCCCCACAAATATTTTCTTTACAAAAATATTTTCAAGTGCCAAAACTTATACCGCCACAAGCCCTCGGCAACCGCTTGCCCCTCGCCCTCACCCGCATCGGGCGCCCTCACCCGGAGACACGCAATGTCCAACGAACTCGATCCAGCCCGCACCACACGTGACTATCAGGCGTCCGATGCCGCCCACCACATCCACGCGTTTGTCGATCAGAAAGCCCTCAACGAGGAAGGCCCGCGAGTGATGGTCAGGGGCGATCGGCTGACCTTGTGGGACAACGACGGCCAACGTTATCTGGACGGCATGTCAGGGCTGTGGTGCACCAACCTCGGCTACGGGCGCAAGGATCTCGCCGCTGCCGCCAGCGCTCAGCTGGAGCAGTTGCCCTACTACAACATGTTCTTCCATACGACCCATCCGGCGGTGATCGAGTTGTCGGAACTGCTGTTCAGCTTGCTGCCGGCGCACTACAGCCACGCGATCTACACCAACTCCGGTTCCGAGGCCAACGAGGTACTGATTCGCACGGTGCGCAAGTTCTGGCAGGTAATGGGCAAGCCCGAAAAAAAGGTCATGATCGGCCGCTGGAACGGTTACCACGGCTCGACACTGGCGGCGACGGCGCTGGGCGGGATGAAATTCATGCACGAAATGGGCGGCACGATCCCGGACGTCGCGCACATCGACGAGCCCTACTGGTTCGCCCATGAAGGTGATTTGACCCCTGAAGAGTTCGGCCTGCGCGCAGCGCGTCAGCTGGAAGACAAAATCCTCGAACTGGGCGCCGACAAGGTGGCGGCGTTCGTTGCCGAGCCGTTCCAGGGGGCTGGCGGGATGATCATTCCACCGCAGACCTACTGGCCGGAAATCCAGCGCATCTGCCGTCAATACGACGTACTGCTGTGCGCCGATGAAGTGATCGGTGGCTTTGGTCGCACCGGTGAATGGTTTGCCCACGAGGCCTTGGGCTTCGAGCCCGACACGCTGTCCATCGCCAAGGGCCTGACCTCGGGTTATATCCCCATGGGCGGGCTGATTCTGTCGCGACGTATGGCCGAAGCGCTGGTGGAAAAAGGCGGCGTCTTTGCTCATGGCCTGACCTACTCGGGCCACCCTGTGGCGGCGGCGGTGGCGATCGCCAACCTCAAGGCGCTGCGCGATGAGGGCGTGGTCACTCAGGTGAAAAACGACACCGGGCCGTACCTGCAGAACTGCCTGCGCGAGGTGTTCGGCAATCACCCCTTGGTGGGTGAAGTGCAAGGTATCGGACTGGTGGCGGCGTTGCAGTTCGCTGAAGACAAGGCCACGCGCAAACGCTTCGTCAACGAAAACGACATCGCCTGGCGCTGCCGCACCATCGGCTTCGAAGAAGGCATCATCATTCGCTCCACCCTGGGGCGCATGATCATGGCCCCGGCGTTGGTCGCCACCCGTGCGGAGCTGGACGAGCTGGTGGACAAGACGCGCATCGCCGTGGACCGCACCGCCCGCGAGTACGGGCGCCTGTAACCGGGCACGTCGGACTGAGAAGTTTTTCCGTAACCCGGCTCCACAAAAAACCTCGTTTCGCCAATGCCTGCGCATCGACAGAATGCACCCATGTCCCATCCCCGACCGGGCCGCGTATCCCGCGCCCGGCCGCCGGATGGCAGGTCAGGACGGAACAGGACAAACACTTCATGACGTTTTCAATCGTCGGCCGTTGCGCCGAAACAGGACAACTGGGCATCGCCATCAGCTCTTCCAGCATCGCCGTGGGTGCACGCTGCCCGTGGCTGCGCCCGGGCGTTGGCGCGGTGGCCACGCAGAACATCACCCTCCCCGCCCTCGGCCCACACGTGCTCGACCAGATGGAAAACGGCCGCTCACCCGCCGAGGCGCTGGACAAAGCGCTGACGAGCAACGGCTACAGCCAGTTTCGCCAGCTGACCGCCATCGATCACCTGGGTCAGACCGCGCATTTCAGCGGCAGTGAAACCCTCGGCACGCACAACGCGCTGGCTGGCGAGCAGTGCGTCGGCGCGGGCAACATGCTCGCTGATCGCGCGGTTATCGAAGTGCTGGTGCAGACCTTTGAAAACTGTGGCGGGCAACTGGCTGACCGTTTGATCGCCGCCATGCAGGCAGCCGTCGCGGCCGGCGGCGAAGCCGGCCCGGTGCACTCCGCGGCGCTGGTGGTGGTCGGCGAACTGACCTGGCCCATCGTCGACCTGCGCGTGGACTGGGCCGACCACGACCCTATCGGCAAACTCGCGCAACTGTGGAATGACTACCGCCCGCAGATGCAGGACTACATCACCCGCGCCCTCGACCCGACCAAGGCCCCGAGCTATGGCGTGCCCGGTGACGAATAAGACGCCCGTGAGCCAGGCAAGGATCGACACATGAGCAAAAGCCGGGAATTGTTGGCGGCATTGGTGGCCTTCGACACCACCAGTCGCGAGTCGAATCTGCAACTGATCGAATTCGTGCGCGACTATCTCGCGCAATTCGACGTGCCCTGCGAGCTGATCTTCAACGAGCAGCGCACCAAGGCGAACCTCTTTGCAACCCTCGGCCCGGCGGATCGTCCGGGCATCGTACTCTCCGGGCATACCGATGTGGTGCCGGTGGACGGACAACCGTGGACGGTCGCGCCATTTTCACTCAGTGAACACAACGGCAAGTTGTTCGGGCGCGGTACCGCCGACATGAAAGGCTATATCGCCTGCGTGTTGGCAGCGGTCCCCGATCTGCTCGCTGCGCCCTTGAACATGCCATTGCACATCGCGCTGTCCTATGACGAAGAAGTCGGTTGCCTGGGTGTGCGCGCATTGCTTGCCGAGCTTGAGAAACGGCCGGTCAAGCCGCTGCTGTGCATCATCGGTGAACCCACCGAACTCAAGCCGGTGCTCGGACACAAGGGCAAACTGGCGATGCGTTGCGAAGTGCATGGCGCGGCCTGCCATTCGGCCTATGCGCCTGAGGGCGTGAACGCCATCGAGTACGCGGCTGAACTGATCGGTGAACTGGGGCGCATCGGCACGGCACTGCGCGCGATGGATCTGCACGATCCGCGCTTTGAACCGCCGTTTACCACGGTGCAGACCGGGGTGATCAGCGGCGGCAAGGCGTTGAATATCGTCCCAGCTGACTGCTGCTTCGATTTCGAAGTCCGCGCGTTGCCTGCGCAGGATCCGCGCGAGATAGCAGCGCAGCTTCAGCATTACGCCGAGGCCCACGTGCTGCCAAAAATGCGCACCGTCAATGCGGGTAGCGACGTGCGTTTCTCCGAGTTGTCCGCGTACCCCGGCCTGGTCACCGACGCGAAGAGCCAGGCGGCGCGGTTGATTGCACATTTCTGTGGTTCGGATGAGTTCACGACCGTGGCGTTCGGCACCGAAGGCGGGTTGTTCGATGCTATCGGCATTCCCACCGTAGTGTGTGGGCCAGGGAGCATGGATCAGGGGCACAAGCCGGATGAGTTTGTCAGCGTTGCGCAACTGGATGGTTGTGATGCGATGTTGCGGCGGATAATCGACAAGCTCCAGTCAACACAAGCTCTGTAGCAGCCCGGCGTGCCGCTACAGAGGTGAAATGGCTTTTCCAAAAGCTACTTCGGCGCCAACTCTTGCCGACAATGATCCACGAACAACTGCGCCGGTTTGGTCAATTGCGAACGGCGCAGCCAGGCGGCCGACAATCCAGAACCGGTAACCTCTTCGGCCAGCGGCACGCACACCAGTTTCTGTCCGTCGTAAGTGAGGTTGGACTGCGGGCGGGTCACCAGAATCGAGAAACCGAACCCGCGCCCGACCATGCCCCGCACCATTTCTATCGACGGCGAGCTGAACTGGATGTGCGGCGTCAGCCCGCGTTCTTCGAAGATGCTCACGAAATAGGTGCGGCTCGGCTGTACGTCGAGCAACACCATCGGCTCCAGCACCAGATCGTTGAGCGAAACCTTGGCCTGATGGGCGAAGCGATGCCCCTCTGGCAATAACGCGTAGGGTTGCTGCGGGGCCATCAACGGCGCGGTGTCGATGGTGCTGTCCAGATCGTGTTCGTAGAGGATTGCAAGATCGATGCTACCGGAGGTCAGCGCCTGCACCAGCTCCTGTTGCTCACCATCGCGGATGCGGATTTCCACACCCGGCCAGCGATCACGGAACCCTGAAATCAAGCGTGGCAGGTACAGCGGCGCAACGGTTTCGAAGCAGCCGATATCGATCTGCCCGGCCACCACGTCGTTGTCCGCCAAGGCGTTCTGCTCGAACTCATGGGCCACCCGCAGCAGCTCCTGAGCCTTGCGATAAAAGCGTGCGCCACTGGGCGTCAGCGACACGCCCTGAGCGTGGTGCCGAATGAACAGCTGCACGGCAAAACTTTCTTCCAGGTGCTTGATCGCGGTGGAGACCGAAGGCTGCGCGATGTACAGCTTGCGCGACGCCTCGGCAACGCTGCCGCACTCCACCGTGGTGACGAAATACTTCAGTTGTCGCAGGTTGTAGGCTGCCATTGCTACCTCGAATTCGCTGAACCGTGACCGCAGATCTTGCGCGTTATTGTGCGACGTGCAAAGCCTTTGAGAAACAAGCAAATACCTGCCCATTGAAGCTAAAAAAACTGACCCCGAAACGGTGCGTAAACGCACCGCCAAGGTGCGTTATTGGCGAGTTTTTTTATCGACAGCGAACACATTTTTAATCATTTCCTGACCCCGTCACATCGCCCACTATCGGCACCACTGATCGCAAACATGGCCCGCCGAGGCCATTGAAGGAGTGTGTGCAGTGACGGATTTCAAAAGCTGGCAACGCCTTGCCGAACAGCAGCGTTTCATCGACGCCGCGTTGATCGCAGGGCACATGCATCAAGCGCAGAGCGGTGAAACGTTCGCCGTGATCAACCCCGCCACCAACGCCTTGCTGGCAAACGTCGCGGCTTGTTCGGATGCGGATGTCGACCTCGCCGTTCGCGTCGCGCGCAAAAGCTTCGAAAGCGGCCCATGGGCGCGCATGCAGCCCAGGGAGCGCAAGGCGATTCTGCTGCGTTTGTCTGAACTGATTCTGGCCAATCGCGAAGAACTGGCATTGCTGGACTCCCTGAGCATGGGCAAGCCGGTGATGGACGCCTACAGCATCGACGTGCCCGGCGCCGCGCATGTTTTCGCCTGGTACGCCGAAAGCCTCGACAAGCTCTACGATCAGGTCGCGCCCACCGGCCCCGGCTCACTGGCGACCATTACCCGCGTGCCGCTGGGCGTGATCGCTGCGGTGGTGCCGTGGAACTTCCCGCTGGACATGGCGGCCTGGAAGCTCGCTCCCGCACTGGCGGCAGGTAACAGTGTGATTCTCAAACCCGCCGAGCAATCGCCGTTTTCGGCACTGCGCCTGGCGCAACTGGCACTCGAAGCCGGCGTGCCGGAAGGCGTGTTCAACGTGGTCACCGGGCTGGGCGAACACGCCGGACGCGCGCTGGGATTGCACCCGGACGTCGACGCGCTGGCGTTCACGGGCTCGACGCAGGTCGGCAAATACTTCATGCAATACGCCGCGCAATCAAACCTCAAGCAGGTCTGGCTGGAGTGCGGTGGCAAGAGCCCGAATCTGGTGTTTGCCGACTGTCAGGACCTGGATCTGGCCGCCGAGAAAGCCGCTTTCGGGATCTTCTTCAATCAGGGCGAAGTGTGCTCGGCCAACTCGCGACTGTTGGTGCAACGTTCGATTCATGACGAGTTCGTCGAGCGCATGATTGAAAAGGCGCAGCACTGGCAGCCAGGCGACCCGCTGAATCCGGCGAGCAAAATGGGCGCCATCGTCGACGCCAGGCAAGCGTCACGGGTCATGGATTACATCGCCGGCGCCAGTGCCGGCGGCGCGCACCTGGTGGCGGGCGGCGACCGGGTGATGATCAACGGCTCGAACAATTTCATTCAGCCGACGCTCTTCACAGACGTCACGCCCAACATGCGTCTGTCCCGCGAAGAGGTGTTCGGCCCGGTGCTTGCAATCACTGCGTTCGATGACGAAGACCAGGCCGTGGCGATGGCCAACGATCACATTTACGGCCTCGCCGCATCGGTCTGGAGCGATGACCTCAACCGCGCTCATCGCGTGGCGGGACGATTGAATGCCGGAACCGTGTCGGTCAACACCGTGGATGCACTGGACGTGACCGTGCCCTTTGGGGGCGGCAAGCAATCTGGCTTCGGCCGCGACCTGTCGCTGCACTCCTTTGACAAATACACCCAACTGAAAACCACCTGGTTTCAGCTGCGCTGATTCGTCGCCCGGGAACAATTTGAGTGAATCCGTATGAAAACCGATTACGACTACATCATCGTCGGCGCCGGTTCGTCCGGTTGCGTACTGGCGAACCGTCTGAGCGCGGACCCTGCTGTCAGCGTCTGCCTGATCGAAGCGGGCAGCCACGACAACAACCTGCGCATCCAGACGCCCGCTGGAACCATCACCCTGTACAAGAGCAAAAAGTACAGCTGGAACTTCTTTTCCGCACCGCAGCAGCACCTCAACGGCCGCAGCCTGCACACCCCCCGGGGCAAGGCGTTGGGCGGTTCGAGTTCGATGAACAGCATGATCTACATTCGTGGTCACGCAAGCGATTACGATCGCTGGGCCCAGGCTGGCTGCGCGGGTTGGGACTGGAACAGCGTGCTGCCGTTTTTCAAGAAATCCGAAAACAACCGCCTCGGTCAGGACACGCGTCTGCATGGCACTTCAGGCGAGCTGAACGTTGAAGCCGCCCGCGACCCGAACCCGGTGTCGCAGCTATTCGTCAACGCCGCAAAAAAGATCGGCATCCGCCGCAACGACGATTTCAATGGCGAGCAGCTTGAGGGGTGTGGGATCTACAACCTGACCCAGAAAGACGCCAGGCGCCTGTCGAGCTATCGCGCCTTTGTGGCGCCGGTGCTCGAGCGGTCCAACCTCACGGTCATCACCGACTGCGCGGTGCAATCGCTGATCCTCGAACAGCGCGTGGCCAAGGGCGTGCGCGTGGTTTCAGAGGGGCAGCAAACCCGACTGACGGCACGTCGCGAGGTGATTTTGTCGGCGGGTTCTCTGGCCAGCCCGAGCTTGCTGTTGGCCTCGGGGATCGGCCCGGCCAGCGAACTGAAAGACGCCGGGATCAAGGTCGAACATGACCTGCCGGGCGTTGGCAAGAACTTGCAGGATCACCTCGACGGCTTGATCACCGTGCGCTCGAAAAGTCCGCTGACGCTGGGGTTCTCCCTCGGTTCGCTGCCGAGCATTCTGCTGTCGCCGCTGCGCTATGTGCTCGGCAAGAAAGGCTGGCTGACCACCAACTACGTCGAGGCCGGTGGCTTCGCTCGCACGCCGCTGGCAGAAGCGCTGCCGGATGTGCAGTTTCACTTCGTGCCCGGTTATCGCAGCCATCGCGGGCGCCTGTTCGAATGGGGCCACGGGTACGCGGTACACACCTGCGTGCTGCGGCCGAAAAGCATTGGCCAGTTGCGCCTCGATCGGCACGGCAAAGCGGTCATTGACTTCAATTTTCTCTCCGCCCCTGAAGACGCAAAGGTGCTGATCGAGGGGCTGAAGCTGGCGCGCAGGATTCTCGCCGATCAGCAGTTCGATGCCATTCGCGGCACAGAGATGCTCCCCGGCAAACACGTGCAGACCGACGAGCAGTTGATGGCCTATGTGCGTGAGTACGCCGCAACGGTGTTCCACCCGGTGGGCACTTGCAAGATGGGGGTCGATCCGATGAGCGTGGTCGGGCCGGATCTGAAGGTGCACGGTATCGAAGGGCTGCGCGTGGTCGACGCCTCGATCATGCCGAGCCTGATCAGCGGCAACACCAATGCGCCGTGCATCATGATCGGGGAGAAAGCGGCGGACATGATTCTGCGGGGCGATCGATCCACCGTCGAAAGGCATGTCCGGGACCATGCCACAGCCGGTTGAAGCAGTTCGATCCGCTGGGTCTGGAGGGCGATAAAACCTCACGAAAACGCCGCGTCCGTGCACCGCGAAGCGGCGTTTTCATTCGCCCTGCCCCAGCATCGAACAGGTTTTTTTCACCCCAGTTTTTTCCTCATCAGGGACCACATATTTACTAATTTTCCTATCCCTCGACATCCGCCAACATCAACCCTGCCCCACAGCGGCAAAAGGTCCGTCAGAGGCCACAAGCGTTTCAAGTTTTTGGCGTCTAGCCCCACTGCCCCGAGACCTATTCAAACCAAAAAAACATCCGGGAGTGTTCAATGATCAAGTCTTTCGTATCGCGCTGCGTGCGTCCGCTGGCCCTGACTGCAATGGCTGCCGGCATCGCCAGCGGCGCCCAGGCCGGCACCCTGTCCATCGGACACACCACCTGGGTGGGTTACGGCACCCTGTACCTGGCCAGGGATCTGGGCTACTTCAAGGAAGGCGGCCTGACCGTCGAGCTGCCGACCATCGAAGAAGCCTCGATGTACATGGCGGCGCAGGCCTCGGGCAAGTTGTCCGGCTCGGCCTCGACCCTCGATGAAATCCTCAAGTACCGTCCGCAGTTCTGCTTCAAGGCCGTGGCCGCGCTGGACCACAGCCATGGCGGCGACGGCGTGCTGGTGGGCAAGGATGTCAACAGCCTGCAGGACCTCAAAGGCAAGGCCGTTGCCGTCAACGAAGGTTCGGTCTCGCAGTTCTGGCTTAACTACCTGCTGAAAAACGCCGGCATGAAGATGAGCGACCTGACCATCCAGAACATGACCGCCGACGACGCCGCCACCGCCTTCATCGCCGGCCGTGTACCGGCCGCCGTGACCTGGGAGCCGCACCTGAGCACCGTCCGCAGCAAACAGCAAGGCAAGGTTCTGGTGGACAGCAGCACTACGCCGGGGGTGATCGTCGATGTCGTCGCCCTGAGCTGCGATGTGATCGACAAGCAACAGGCGGACGTCAAGGCGCTGGTCGCAGGCCTGTACAAAGCCGTGCAGTACACCAAGGACCACCCGAAAGAGGCTTACGCAATCATGGCCAAGGGTGTTGGTGGTTACCTCGCCGACCCGGCTGAACTGGAAGCGGCGGCCAAGGGCGTGCGTTTCTACGATCAGGCCATGAGCGAAAAACTGCTGGGCAGCAACGGCAGCACCGGCGAGGCCGCCACGGTGATCAAACTGGCCAACGAAACCGCCAGCGAGCTGCAGGGCAAGCCGTACAACGTGAGCTACAGCGACCTGATCGACAACCGTTTCGTCAGCCCGAAATAACCGAGGAGCACCTCATGTCCAAACGCAATTCGTGGCTGAACCGTTGCCTGACGCCCAAGACCAGCCTGCCGGTGCAGGTGATCTGGAGCGCCAGCGGTCTGGCCTGGGCTCTGCTGATCGGCCTCTGGGCCTGTCTTTCCTACGGCGACGTGGTGCCGGCCATGTTCCTGCCGACACCGGGCGCGGTGTTCGATGCCGCGATGCGCCTGGCCCGTGATGGCACCCTCGGCCCGCACGTGTGGGCCAGTGTGGAAGTGGTGATGGTCGGCTTCATTATTTCTTCAGCAGTGGCTGTGCCCATCGGCCTGATGATGGGCAGTTTCCGGGTCGTGCAAGCGTTCCTCGAGCCGCTGGTCAACTTCATCCGCTACCTGCCGGTGACCTCGTTCGTGCCGCTGTTCATCCTCTGGATCGGCATCGGTCTGGAGCAACGCGTGTCGATCATCATCTTCGGCGTGTTCTTTCAGCAAGTGGTGATGATCGCCGACGTCTCCAAGGGCATTTCCAAGGACCTGATCAATGCGTCGTACACCCTGGGCTCGAGCCGCGCGGACGCCGTGCTGCACGTCATCGCCCCGGCCTCACTGCCCGGCGTGCTGGATACCCTGCGCGTGACGATGGGCTGGGCCTGGACGTATCTGGTGGTCGCCGAACTGGTCGCCGCCTCCAGCGGCCTGGGTTACCTGAGCCTCAAGGCGATGCGCGGGTTTCAGGTCGACGTGATTTTCCTGGCAATCGCGGTCATCGGCCTGTTGGGCCTGATCACCGATCAACTTTTCAGACTTCTTCGCTTGAAGGTGGCCGCATGGGCTCAGTAACTGCAACTTCGCCGATCCAGCTTCGCCCGACTCCCGTGACAGCTTCGGCCACTCCACGCTTGCGGGTCGATAACGTCACCCTGCAATACCGGACGCCGTCGGGCAGCACCTTCACGGCGCTCGACAGCGTCTCGTTCGAGGTCCCCGATCAGCAGTTCGCTGTGCTGGTCGGCCCGTCCGGTTGCGGCAAGTCCAGCCTGCTGTATCTGACCGCCGGCCTGGCCGAGCCGACCTCGGGCGATATCTACGTCGGTGGTCAGCAAGTCGACGGCCCCGGCGCCGATCGCGGCATGGTGTTCCAGGGCTACACGCTGTTTCCGTGGCTGACCGTGCGTAAAAACATCGAGTTCGGCCTCAAGCGCCGTGGAATGCCCGCCGCCGAGCGCAAGGAAATCGTCGAGTTCTACCTCAACGAAGTCGGCCTGCTGCGCTTCGCCGACAACTACTCCAGGCAGTTGTCCGGCGGAATGATGCAACGTGTGGCCATTGCCCGAGCCTTGGCGAACGACCCACAAATCCTGCTGATGGACGAGCCGTTCGGCGCGCTCGACAGCCAGACTCGCCTGCAGATGCAGCAACTGCTGCTCAAGGTCTGGGAACACAGCAAGAAAACCGTGCTGTTCGTCACCCACGATATCGATGAGGCGATCCTGCTCGGCGACCGTATTTTCGTCATGGGCGCCCGTCCCGGTCGGATCAAGGAAGTGCTCGACGTGCCGATCGGCCGCCCGCGTAACCTGGACATGGTGATGGACCCGCAATTCATCCGCATGAAGCGCAACATCTTCCACCTGCTGCATGAGGGCCCGGAAGATCACGACCACTGAACTCGCTTGAATCGCTAAAACCTTCGTACCACCGCCATGGATCGGCGGGCGGTGCATTGAGGCGATCCAGCACTCGACTGGGTATCTCCAGGTTACGGACGGATCGAGGCAGTCTGAAAAACCGGATCAAAGGTGCAACGCAGGTTTGGACTGGCGAACGCCATGGGCAGACGGGACGCGCACACGCACGGCAATCAGCAACGCGGCCAGCAGCATCAGCACGCCTGCCGCTACGAATACGCCTGCGCTGCCACCGAGGCTGAACATCGCCCCACCCGCGGCGGCGCCCGTGGCGATGGCTGACTGTACAGAGGCCACGACCATGCCTCCGGCGCTTTCCGCCTGATCCGGTACCGCGCTGGCGACCCAGTTCGACCATGCCACCGGCACACCACCAAACGCCATGCCCCAGACCGCCAGCAACACCGCCTGCCCCGGCACCGAAGCCGGCAACAGCACCAACGCCAGTGCTGCAACGCCGACCAGCGCGGGCATCAGCACCAGAGTGGCCAACGGGTAGCGCTCCAGCAGCCTGCCGGCCAACAACGTGCCGACGAAGTTCGCCACACCGAACCCCAGCAGCATCAGCGACAGCCCTTGCGCACCGATGCCGGTCGTCCCTTCAAGGAATGGCCGAACATAGGTAAACATCGCGAAGTGCCCGCTGTGCACCAGCACACAACCGAACATCCCCATGGCGATGCCGGGGCGCAGCAACACCTCGAAAACGGTGCGAAGCCTTGCTGGCCGCCGCGGCGCAAGTTTCGGCAGCGTGAACGACTGGAAAGCCAGGGTCACCATGCCTACCGCCGCCGCTGCAAAGAACGCGCTGCGCCAGCCATACAGCCCGCCGAGATAGCTGCCCAGCGGCACTGCCACTACAGTGCCGATGGCGATGCCGCTGAAAATGATCGACAGCGCCCGCGGCAACAAGGCACTCGGCACCAAGCGCATCGCCACCGCCGCCGCCATGCTCCAGAATCCGCCAAGCGCAATGCCCAGCAAGATGCGCATCACTAACAGCACCGCGAAGCTGGAGGAAACTGCGACCAATAGATTGGACGCGACCATCAGCACGGAAAAACCCAACAACACCCAACGTCGGTCGATGCCGCGGGTCAGTCCTGGTACCAACAAGCCAGCGAACAGCGCCACCACGGCTGTCACCGTTACTGCCTGCCCAGCCAGCGCTTCCGATACTCCCAGCTCGGTAGCCATCAGCGTCAACAAACTGGCCGGAAGGTACTCTGCGGTCAGTAAGCCGAACACTCCCATTGCCAACGAGAAGACGGCCATCCACGCAGGTGCCGCAGGCTCTATGTCGGCGCTGACGCCGCAATGGCGGTCGGACACGGTGTTACCTACACAGTCAGTCATTGCACGGATCTCCCGATCTTCATTTCGTGCCGCAGTCTAGGCGCCGAAAACCGGATGATCTATGATCCAAAGTCTCTACTTTTTGACTAAAACACCTGAACGATGCCCGCAGATCAGTTTGCCCTTTCCTCTGACCTCATCAACGAGCTGTTGCGCAGCATGCGCCTGCGTGGCGTTGACTATCGGCGTATCCAGGCGGGCTCGACCTTCGGTTTGGGCTTTGCAGAAAAACCCGGGCACGCCTGGTTCCACTTCATGGCCGTCGGCAATGCGGTACTGCGAATGGACGACGGCAGCACCTATGCGCTGTCTGCCGGCAACGCGGTGTTCATCTCCCATGGCGTAGCCCATCAACTGTTTTCCCATCAGGACGTGCCTGTCCAGGACATCGATCGTCTGGACGGTGCGCCCTTGGGTGACGCCGTCAGCGCGATAGACACCGGAACCGATGCCAACCCTGCCCCGAGCACTATTTTGTTCAGTGCTTGTATGGAGTTTGAACTGGGCAGTATCCATGGGCTTGGCAGGCTGATGCCGGGCTTGATGCTGATTGACGCCGGCGGCCAGCGCTACCCCGGGCTGGTGCCGATCCTGACCACCATGGAGCGCGAGGTCAGCGCCGCACGCGTTGGCTACGCCGGTATCCTCGCGCGCTTGGCCGACGTGGTAGCCGCCATGGTCGTGCGCGGCTGGGTGGAGTGCGCCTGCGGGAATGCTTCTGGCCTGGTCGCCGCCTTGCGCGACCCCCGCTTGGCCGGTGCACTGCTTGCACTCCATCAACAACCGGGCCGCGACTGGACTGTTGCGCAGCTGGCAGAGCACTGCAATACCTCACGCTCGGTCTTCGCGGACCGCTTCCAGACGACCCTTGGCATGGCCCCGCTGCGCTATGTCACCGAACTGCGAATGCGGCTTGCAAGCCAATGGCTGACCCTCGAAAGGCTACCGATTGAAGAGGTAGCGCAACGTTTGGGCTACACCTCCCAAGCCGCGTTCAGTCGTGCATTCAAACGCATTACAGGCAAGACGCCTGGATTGAGTCGCAAGGTCAGGCAAGCCGAACGCAGGTAGTCGATGGCAAGAGCGAAGAGGCGCGGGTACCCACTTAAGCCCTGGCAGGCGCCGTCCCGGATTTGCGAGCTTCACGAAAGGCAAACATGAACACCAACACCACACCCAAGGAGAAGAACGCCGGAAACAACCAGATGCTCTGCCACTGATGCCCCTCAGGTGTGGCGTAGTAGTCAGAGACATGCCCCGCGACCCAGAAACCGATCAACATGCCCACGCCATAGGTCGCCAGGGTAATCAGGCCCTGAGCCGAGCTTCTGAAGCGCTCAGGGGTTTTGGCGTCGGTGTAGATCTGCCCGGACACGAAGAAAAAGTCGTAGCAGATCCCGTGCAGGGCGATGCCGGTGAACAGCATGAAGGCCAGGTCGGCGTTGTTGCCGTAGGCGAACAACACGTAGCGCAAGGCCCACGCCAGCATGCCCATCAATAGCGCGATCTTGATGCCGAAGCGGTGAATGAACAGCGGCAGCAGGAGCATGAACAGCACTTCGGATACCTGCCCGATGGCCATCTTCGCCGTAGGATTGGTCATGCCGATGTCCGCCAGAAACGGGTTGGCATTCTGGTAATAGAACGCCAGCGGGATGCAGATCAGGATCGAGGCAATGAAAAACACCAGGTAGCTGCGGTCTTTCAACAGGCCCAAGGCGTCGAGGCCAAGGAGCTGTTTGACACCGGTTCGGGTGTTCTCGGTTTTCAGCGGTGCGGTACGCGGCAGCGTGAAGCTATAGACGCCCAGCACCAGAGATGCCAGCGCCGCCATCAGAAAGGTGTTGCGCAGGCCGCCTGAGGCAATCGCGGCTTTCGAGTCCCAGGCGAACACAAAACTGATCACCACTCCGGCGACAATCCAGCCCACCGTGCCCCACACCCGAATGCGCGAAAACTCCAGCGCCGGGTCGCGCATCTGCCGGAAGGCCACCGAGTTGACCAAGGCCAGCGTCGGCATGTAGATCATCATGTAGGCGAGTACGTAGGGATAGAACGCAGCAAAATCTGGCGCCCGGTAAAGTTGATAAAGCAACACCGCCCCTACCAGATGCAACACCGCCAGAATGCGTTCGGCATTGAAGAAACGGTCGGCGATCAGCCCGATCACGAACGGGGCAATGATCGCGCCCCAGGATTGGGTCGAGAACGCCATGCCGATCTGGCTGCCGCTGGCGCCCAACTGGCTGGAAAGAAAAGTGCCCAGGGTGACGAACCAGCCACCCCAGATAAAGAACTGCAAAAACATCATGGCGCTCAGGCGCGCGGTCATCCAGGTCATCACAGTCACCGTTTTGTTTTTATTGGGAGCAGCGGGTGAAATTCAGGCGTCGGGCAAGCCGAGCAAGCGCCTGTTGGAAGCCGCATCGCTGGCCACGCTGGCGAAATCGTCAAAGGCCTTTTCGCTTCTAGTGATCATGTGCTCGCGGATAAATGCAGCGCCCTCGGCAGCACCTTGCGCAGAATCTTTCAGGCAGCACTCCCACTCCAGCACGGCCCAGCCGCTGAATCCGTATTGAGTCAGCTTGCTGAAAATCGACTTGAAGTCGATCTGCCCGTCCCCCAGCGAACGGAACCGTCCGGGACGCTCCACCCAGCCCTGATAACCGCCATAGACACCGGAGCGCGCATCCGGACGGAATTCCGCGTCCTTGACATGGAACATGCGGATACGTGAGTGATAACGGTCGATAAAGCCCAGGTAGTCCATCTGTTGCAGCAACAAGTGGCTGGGGTCGTAGAGGATCGCGGCGCGAGGATGATGATCGACGGCTTCAAGGAAACGCTCGAAGGAGGCGCCGTCGTGCAGGTCTTCACCGGGGTGAATTTCGTAGCACAGGTCGACACCGGCCTCGTCAAAGCAGTCGAGGATCGGCAACCAGCGCTTGGCCAGTTCGGCAAACCCTTGCTCGACCAGCCCGCTGGGACGCTGCGGCCACGGGTACATGTAGGGCCAGAGCAGAGCCCCGGAAAACGTGGCGTGTGCGGTCAGGCCCAGACGCTGGCTGGCCCGCGCCGCCAGCTTCAATTGCTCGATCGCCCACTCGGTGCGCGCCTGAGGCTGCCCGCGCAAATGAGTCGGAGCGAAGTCATCGAACAACGCATCGAACGCCGGATGAACCGCCACCAATTGCCCTTGCAGGTGTGTCGACAGTTCACTGATTTCCACGCCGGCACTGGCGCAAACGGCTTTCAACTCATCGCAATAGCTCTGGCTTTCAGCCGCGCGTTCAAGATCGATAAAGCGTGTGCCCAGTGTCGGCAGTTGAATGGCGCTGTAGCCTTGGGACGCCGCCCATTGAGCGATATTGGCCAGGGTGTCGAACGGCGCCTGATCACCGATGAACTGCGCCAGAAAGATCCCCGGCCCGCGCAGGCCTTGGGTAACCGGAGTCGTTGCAGTCACAGCGGACGCTTGCGGTTTCATACGTTGCACTCCAAAAGGGTCCATTTGGCATTGCTGTGGTGACTGGCAATGGCCGCCTCGATAAACGCCATGCCGCGCAGGCCGACTTCGATCCCCGGCACACCAGGTGCGGCATGGTTTACCCCGCCTGCGCGGATGGCCGTGGCAAAGTCGCCGTACAGATTGGCCATCGCTTCCAGATAACCTTCGGGATGCCCGGCGGGCAGGCGCATGCGTTGGGTCGCGGCCTCGCACAACCACGGCTGCCCGGTGCCGGAACGCAGGATGCGCATCGGTTGGTCGAGTGAGCGATGAATCAGGCTGGCAGGCTGTTCCTGGCGCCATTCGAGGCCGCCCTTGTCACCGTAGACCCGAATGCTTAGCGGGTTCTCTTCGCCCGCGCAGACCTGACTGGCAATCAACATCCCGCTGGCGCCTTGCGCCATCTTGAACAGCATGGCGGCGTCGTCATCCAGCTGACGGCCCTCGACGTGCACACCGAGGTTGGCACACAAATGGGTGATGGCTTGATCAGCCACAAACTCCGCCAGGGAAAACGCGTGGGTGCCGATATCGGCGATGCAGCCGCCCGCACCGGACAACGCCGGCTGCCCGCGCCACTCGGCCTGCCTGTTGCCTTGCCCGGCCACATCCTGGCTGAGCCAGCCCTGAGGATATTCCACCAGCACCTTGCGCAGGTTTCCGATGACGCCGTTGCGCACCATGTGCCGTGCTTGCCAGACCATCGGATAGCCAAGGTAGGTATGTGCCAACCCGTAAAGCCCCCCGCTGTTGTTCAACCGG
>Ga0196970_1000595_pt1 | contig 39015 bp, 35 predicted proteins | sample S1v_513CmetaG_FD_148672 | JGI IMG/M metagenome (GOLD analysis project Ga0196970, IMG submission 148672) | Soil microbial communities from Anza Borrego desert, Southern California, United States - S1+v_5-13C | ecosystem: Environmental > Terrestrial > Soil > Desert | place: USA: California... | reverse complement strand
CAAAACAACCCTCCTCACAGACCTCCGCACCCCAAGCACAGCCTTTGCCGCGGGGTGGAGCAGCCCGGTAGCTCGTCAGGCTCATAACCTGAAGGTCGCAGGTTCAAATCCTGCCCCCGCAACCACCAATACGCAAACCCCCCGGTCCGAAAGGACCGGGGGGTTTGCGTGTGGGCTCCTCCTGGCGGTTCTCGTCCCTCTCTCATTTCAGCGCCTGCGGCAGCCACAGCGTCAACTGCGGCACGTAGGTGATGATGGCGATGTCGAGCAGCAGCACGAGATAGAACGGCAGCATGCTCCTGAGGATCTGGTCGATCCGCAGACCGGCGATCTGGCAGGCGACGAACAGATTGACGCCCACCGGGGGCGTCGTCATGCCGACCGCAAGATTGATGATCATGACGATCCCGAAGTGCACGGGATCGACACCCAGCGTCATCGCCACCGGCGTCAGGATCGGCGCCAGGATGATGATCGCCGCGCCCGTCTCCAGGAACATGCCGACGAGCAGCAGAAGCGCGTTGACCAGCAGCAGGAAGACGTAGGGATCGCGCGAGACGGCGATGAAACCTTCGGCGATCATGGTCGGGATGCGGTTGGCGGTGAGCACCCAGCCGAACACGCTGGCGGCCGAGATGATCAGCAGGATCACCACGGTGCTGAGCAGCGAGGCGCGCAGCGCCGTCATCAGCGCGGCCGGAGTCAGCGTGCGGTACACCAGGAAACCAAGAGCCAGCGCGTAGACCACCGCCACCACCGCGGCCTCGGTCGGCGTGAAGACTCCGCCGTAGATGCCGCCCAGGATGATGACCGGCATCAGCAGCGCCAGGATCGCCTCGCGGAACGCGTGGCCAGCGCCGCCCCCGTCGGGCATGCGCCCCTCGGCCAGCGTGCCCAGCCCCTGCACGCCCGGCAGTCCGTAGCCTTTCCAGCGGCTCATCAGGTAGACGGTCAGCATCAGCGAGGCGCCGATCATGGCGCCGGGGACGACGCCGGCCATGAACAGGTCGCCGATGGACACCGGCACGCCCGCGGTCAGCGCGAAAATGATCATCGGGATCGACGGCGGGATGATGACGCCCAACTCACCGGATGCCGCCTGCGTCGCCGTGGCGAAGCTCTTGGAATAGCCGCGTGCCGCCATGGCCGGGATCAGAATGCTGCCGATCGCGGCGGTGGTCGCGGCGCTGGAGCCGGAGATGGCGGCGAAGAACATGGCCGAAATGACCGTTACGAGGCCAAGCCCGCCGGTGGCCCGTCCCACCATCGCCTGGGCGAAGTTGATGAGCCGGGTCGAGATGCCCGCCGCCTCCATCACCGCGCCCGCCAGGATGAAGAACGGAATGGCGGCGAGCGGGAAGGAGTCGAGCGCCGCGAACATCCGCTGCACCAGCGCCTGCAAAGGGATGCCGGAGCTTTGCATGAAGACGGCCGCGGTGCTCGCCAGCGCGATGGCGATGGGCAGCCCAGCGCCGAACAGCAGGAGCAGCAGGAAGCCGAGCGTTGCCGGGGTCATGGTTGGTCCCCTAATCGATGGCGGATTCGAGCGACGGCGCCGGTGGGTCGATGGCGGCGACGATCGTGTTGAGAAGGGCCAGCGCCGCCCCCACGGGCACGGCCGCGTAGACGATGGGCATGGGCAGTTCCATGGCGCCGGAGCTCATGCCCTCGACGTTGCGGACGATCTCCATCCCGAAGACAGCCAGCACCAGCCAGAAGGCGGCGGAGATCAGGATGCACACCCAGGCCAGCCCGCGCCGGATCGGTTCAGGCGCCAGATGGGAAGCGATTTCGACGGCGGGCAGCAGTCCCCTGCGCACGGTGATCCCGGCGCCCAGGAACACCGCCCAGATCAGCGCATAGCGGATCAGCTCCTCCGACCAGACGAGGGGTTGCGCCAGGACGTAGCGCGCGACCACCTGGGCGAAGCCGAGTGCGGTCAACACGCCCAGCACCAGCGCCAGGATCACCAGCAGGGCCTCGTTGAACCAGTCGATGGCGCCGATCACCCGGCGCACGGGCGACGGCAGGGCGGCGGGGGCCGGCGTGGTCGCCGGGGCCGGCCCGGGGGAGACGGCCGCCGGCGATGCCACCGGCGGCCCGGCCTCCGCGCGCCGCTCAGCGGCGGAGCGCGACGACGTTTTCATTGAGGACCTTCTCGTGCAGGGTCTTCAGCGTCGGGAACTCGCGCTCGACGAAGCCTTCCAGCTTGGCCTGGAACTGGGCCTTGTCAGGCTCGACCAGGGTCATGCCGGCGGACTGGAGTTGCTGGAGGAAGATCTCTTCGCCCTTCGTCACCTCGTCCTTGGCGAAGGTCTTGGCGCGGCCGTTGGCGGCTTCCAACAGCGCGGCGCGGTGCTTCTCCGGCAGCTTGGCGAGACGCTGCGCGTTCATCACCACGGCGATGGGTTCGAAGACGTGTTCCGTGCGGACGAGGTACTCGGTCACCTCGTTCAGCTTGGCGCTCTGGATCAGCGACAACGGATTCTCCTGCCCATCGATGACGCCCTGCTGGAGGCCGGTGAACACTTCGCCGAAGCTCATGGGCGTCGGGGCGGCGCCGAGCGCCTGCCAGGACTTGACGAACACGGGGCTGTCGGGGACGCGGATCTTCTTGCCGGACAGGTCCTGCGGCGAATTCACCTCGGCCTTTGTGGTCAGCCAGCGTGGGCCACGCAGCCAGTAGGAGACGACCTGATAGTTCGACTCCTTCTTGATGCGGTCGGTGATCTCTTGCCCGACCTTGCCGTTGTAGACGGCCTGGAAGTGGTCGATGCTGTTGATCATGAAGTGCACGGTGAAGATCTTCGCCGTGTCGGACGCCGCCGACAGCACGCCGGCCCCGCCGACCCAGATGTCGTTGGTGCCGAACTTCAGCCCCTCGACCAGTTCGCGGTCGCTGCCCAGCGTGCTGCCGCCGAACACCTGCACCTTCACCTCGCCGTTGGTGGCACGGGACACGTCCTCGGCGAACTGCTCGGCGGCCTTGGCGTGGATCTCCGTCGGCGGCCAGACGTGGCCCAGCTTCAGCACCGTCTGCGCCGACGCGGCGACCGGCAGCAGCGCCATCCCGGCCGCGGCGGCGGCCAGCGTGATCGTCTTCATGCTCATCTCGGACTCCCTCCCAGGGGATTTGCTTTGGTTGCGAATGGTCAACAGTCAGGACTGCAAATAGACGGCCTTCAGCTCCGTGAAGAATTCCTGGTTGCTGTGGCCGATGGAGTAGGGACCGAAGCCCGACCCCTTGACGCCGCCGAAGGGCAGGTGTGCCTCGCTGGCGGTGCCGTGGTTGACGTGGACCATCCCCGACTGGCTCTCGCGCACGAAGCGGAACGCGTCGTCCACGTCGCGGGTGAAGATCGAGGCGGCGAGGCCGTATTCGACGCTGTTCGCCACGCGGAACGCCTCCTCGGCGTTGGGCACGGTGACCACGGCGAGCACCGGGCCGAACACCTCCTCGCGCGCCAGCCGGGTGTCGGGGTGGACGTTGTCGACCAGCGTCGGCTCCAGGAACCAGCCCTTGCCCAGCTCGCCGTCCTCCAGCGGCCGGCCGCCGAGGCGCAGCCGCGCGCCGTCGTCCAGCCCGGCGGCGATGTTGCGCAGCACCGAGACGCGGTGCTGGTCGGTGATCAGCGGCCCCATGGTCGCCTGCGGGTCCCAGGCCGGGCCGACGCGGATCGCCGACATCTCGGCCGCCAGCGCCTCGGTCACCTCGCCGGCGAGGCTTTCCAGCACGATGACGCGGCTGATCGCCGTGCAGCGCTGGCCGGAGCAGGCGAAGGCGGCCGAGGCGATCTGTTTGGCGACCGCCTGAGCGTCCTTGTAGCCCAGCACAACGGCCGGGTTCTTGCCGCCCATCTCCAACTGCGCGCGGGCGAAGCGGCGGGCCGCCTGGGCGTTGATCTCCGCGCCGGTGCGGGTCGAGCCGGTGAAGCTGATGCCGCGCACCAGCGCGTGCCGGGTCAGCGGTTCGCCCACCCCGCGGCCGGAGCCGGTGACGAGGTTGACGACGCCCTTCGGGATGCCGGCGTCGCGGAATACGTCCATCAGCTTCGCCGCCGCCCAGGGGGTGAACTCCGACGGCTTGAACACCACGGTGCAGCCGTAGGCCAGCGCCGGGCCGATCTTGCGGATCGGCGTCACGACGGGGAAGTTCCACGGGCCGATGGCGGCGACCACGCCGATGGGCTCGCGGAAGGTCATGGCGAAGCCGCGGCGCTTCTCGCTGGGCAGGGTGACGCCGTCCGTGCGGCTCGCCTCGCCGGCGCTGAAGCGCATCTCCTTGGCGGCGCGCATCACCTCGCCGCGCGATTCCGCCAGCACCTTGCCCTGTTCGGCCGACAGCGCGAAGGCCAGTTCCTCCACCCGCTGCTCCAGCAGGTCGGCGACGCGGAACAGCATGGCGCCTCGGTCCGGCCCCGGCACCTCACGCCAGTCCAGGAAGGCGCGGTGGGCGGCCTGCACGGCGCGCTCCACGTCGTCGGCGGTGCCGTCGGCGAAGTGGCCGAGCAACTGGTCGCGGTCGGCCGGGTTGTGGATGGGGGTGAGCCTGGCGCCGGGCTCCTGCCACGCGCCGTCGATGAAGTGGCCGTAGCGGCCGCCCGCGGCCTCGGCCAGCCAGGTCTGCATGTCCATAACAGGGTCCTCGGGTCAGAGTTCGGCGCGCAGGATCGCCTTCATGTCGTCGCGTGTGGGCTGCCGCGGGTTGACCGGCACGTTGCCGGACTGCATGGCCTCGTCCACGACGGCGTCGAAGTCGGCCTCGGTCAGGCCGTAGTCGCCCAGCTTCGCGGTGATGCCGATGTCTTCCTTGAGCGTCCGGATGGCGTCCACCGAGCGTGCGGCGGCGTCGCGCAGGCCGAGGCCCGCGACGGGCTCGCCGAAGATCTCGGCGATGCGGGCGTACTTGGCGAAGTTGCCGGGCAGGTTGAAGCGCATGACCGCCGGCAGCAGGATCGCGTTGACCAGCCCGTGCGGCAGGTGGAAGCGCGCGCCCAGCGGCATGGCGAAGGCGTGCACGAGCCCCAGGCGCGTGCTGTTGAACGCCAGCGCCGCGATGGAGGACGCCAGCAGCATGTCGGCGCGGGCATTGGCGTTGTCGCCCTGCGCCACGGCGGTGCGCAGGCTGCGGGCGATCAGGCGCATGGCCTGCTCCGACATCGCCTCGGAGATCGGCTGGGTCGCCTTGTTGACGTAGGACTCCAGCGCGTGGGTCAGCGCGTCCATGCCGGTGGCGGCGGTGATCGCCGGGGGCAGGGAGAGCGTCAGCTCCGGGTCGAGCAGCGCCACCTGCGGGCAGTTGAAGGTGCTGCCGACGCTGATCTTGACCTTCTGTTCCTTGTCGGACAGCACCGACCAGATGGTCAGCTCGCTGCCCGTGCCGGCGGTGGTGGGGATCGCCACCACAGGCGCGCCGGGCTGCGGCACCTTGTTGATGCCGACGTAGTCGCGGATGGTGCCGCCGTTGGTCAGCATCAGGCCGATGGCCTTGGCGGTGTCCAAGGCGCTGCCGCCGCCAACGCCGACGACCACGTCGCAGCCTTCGGACTTGGCGAGCCGGGTGCCGGCCTCGACCGACTGGACGGCCGGGTCGCTCTCGACGTCGGTGAAGGTGGCCGCGGGGATGCCGCCCTGCGACAGGGTGGCGGCCACCCGCTCGACGAGGCCGGCGCGGGCCACGCCCGGATCGCCGACGACCAGCGCCCGGCCACCGCCGAGCCCCTTGGCGATGCCCGGCAGGCGGGCGAGCGCCCCCCAGCCGAACTCGATGGCCGTGGGGATGTGGTAGGTGAACGAGGGAATGGTGCCGTACATGTTTCTTTGCTCCTGCGTCAGCCGACGCCGTTATTCGGGCCAAGCAACGCCGCAGCGGTCACCGAGCGCCTTCAACTCCTCGGCGACCTTGTCGGGAAGCGCGATGCCCTCGCGGCGGCGCGTCTGCTCCAGGCGGTGCTCGACCTCGCCGGCGTGGAGGATTTCGGAGACGCCGGGCGCCTTCGGCTCGGCCTTCATCAGCTCGATGTATTGCCCGATGCGGTCGGTGAAGGACGCCAGCGGGATGAAGCGCTCGATGTCGAGGACGATGAAGAAGTGGCCGACGTTCTGCGGCTCGGCCCAGTTCTCGTACATGTTGTTGACCGACGGGCCGAAGCCGGCGCCGGTCAGCACGCCGGCCAGGATGTCGATCGCCATGGACAGCCCGGACCCCTTCGGCCCGCCCAGCGGCAGCACCGCCCCCTCCAGCGCCGCGTCCGCGTCGGTGGTCGGGTTGCCGTCCTTGTCCACCGCCCAGCCGAGCGGGATGGATTCCCCGCGCTTGGCGGCGACGATGATCTTGCCGCGCGCCACGAGGCTGGTCGCCATGTCCAGCACGAAGGGCACCTCACGCCCGGTCGGGAAGCCGAAGGCGATGGGGTTGGTGCCGATGAACGGTCTGACACCGCCGGTCGGCGGCATGGTCTGCGAGGCGTTGGACAGCACGATCAGCGCCAGCCCCTCCCGCACCGCGCGCTGGACGTACCAGGCGCCGGTACCGAAGTGGTTGGAGTGGCGGACGCCCAGCGCGCAGACGCCGTGCCGCTTGGCCCGCTCCATGGCGCGCTCCAGCGCCACGGCGCCGACGTAGGCGCCGAAGTTGTTGCCGCCGTCGGCCAGCGCGGTGCAGCCCTCGTCGCGCACCAGCGTCACCGGGGCGTGCGGATCGATCATCTTCTCGGCGGCGCGGCGCAGGTAGATGTCCGTGCGCACCACGCCGTGCGATTCCACGCCGCGCAGGTCGGCGTACACCAGGCTCTCCGCCACCACGGAGGCGACCCGGTCGGGCACCCCGGCACCGCGGAAGACGGCCGTGCAGAAGTCGGTCAGCCGGTCGGCCTGGACGCGCGCGCTCACAGCGTCATCCCCTTGGCCTTGAGGGTCTGATCCACCCACGAGCGGTCGATGCTGCCGTCGGTGATGCTGCGCAGGATGCCGGTCTCGCGTTCCTGCTGGGCCATGGCGAGCGCCAGGATTTCCCAGGCGTCGGCGAGCGGCACCGCGAGCACGCCGTCCTCGTCGCCGACGATGATGTCGCCGGGCATCACCACCATGCCGCCCACCGACACCGGCACGTCGATCTCCCCGGGGCCGTCCTTGTAGGGGCCGCGGTGGGTGGCGCCGCGGGCGTAGACCGGCAGGTCACCCGCGGCGATGGCGGCGGTGTCGCGCACCGCCCCGTCGATCACGAAGCCGGCGACGCCGCGCTTGCGGGCGTAGGACCACATGATCTCGCCGATGATGGCGTTGGTGGTGTCGCCGCCAGCGTCGACGACGATGACATCGCCCGGCTCGGCCACGTCCAGCGCCTTGTGGACCATCAGGTTGTCGCCGGGGCGGGTGTGCACGGTGAGCGCCGCGCCGCACAGCGTGCCTGTCCTGTGGAAGGGGCGCAGCGCGGCGCCGCCGGCGAACAGCCGGTTCATGTTGTCGCTGATGATGGCGGTCGGAATCGTCCTGAATGCGGTGACGAGGTCAATCGACGGGCGCGGGTGGCCGCGCTCGATCCGGAAGCCCGGTATCATGTCCCCTCCCAAAGGGTGCGGTGCGGTGCACCGATTGATGTCCTGTTGGGGGAAACTTGTCGTCCGCCCGACTGTTCGTCCAATACATAATCAGTGCCGGATTGATGCCGCAGCGGTATCAGACATGATCGAGGTCAGGCATCTGCGGTATTTCCGGGCGGTCGCCGAAGAACTTCACTTCGGCCGCGCCGCCGCTCGGCTGCACGTGGCGCAGCCAGCTTTGACGCGGCAGATCCAGAGACTTGAAGAAGATGTCGGGGTTCTTCTGCTGAAGCGGAGCCAGCGCTCGGTAGAATTGACGCCGGCCGGCGCGCTGTTCTTGGAACGCACCAAAATGATCCTGGATGAGATCGCCAAGGCCGCCATCGACGCGCGGCGTGTCGAAGCCGGTGAGTACGGACGCCTGACCGTCGGCTTCATACATTCGTCCACATACGGGCTTATGCCAGCGGTTCTCGAACGATTCCGCCATATGTACCCGGAGGTGGAACTGGATCTGCGGGAGATGACGGTGGCCGAACAGCTCGACGCGCTGGTCCGCGGCACGATCGACGTCGGCTTGCTGCGTCCGCCGGCGTCGGACCCGCGCATAAGGATGATCGCCATCTTCGAGGAGCGCTTCCTGCTGGTGGTGCCGAAGGGGCACCGGCTGGCCGGGGCCGCAAGCGTCCCGCTGGCGCGGCTCGCCGGGGAGCCGTTCATCATGTTCTCGCAGCGGCAGAGCCCGCTGTTCCATTCACGCATCATGCGCATGTGCGAGAACGCCGGCTTCTCGCCCAACGTCGTGCAGCACGCCACGCAAATCCATACGGTGCTCGGGCTGGTGGGGGCCGGAATGGGCGTGGCCGTGGTGCCGGAGACGGCGCGCAACCTGCACATTCCCGGCATCCGCTTTCTCCGGATCGAGAGCGCTCCCGACCCCGTTCACGTGGCACTCGCTTGGCGCCGCGACAACGAAACGCCGGCTGTCCGGTCGTTCCGGCAGGTGGCCCTGCTGGTGGCCCAGCAGATGCAGTCCGATCGCTGTCGCCTTGTTCAGGAGGAGGGCGCATGAGGTGGGCCGGCCACCCGCGTCACGGCATGAACAGCGCCAGCGTGCAGGTCATGTTTTCGCGGAATCGCTCGTCCGTCGTCAGAGGAGCGGGCGCATCGGCGCGAGTGTCTGGCCCATCGCCGGGCGTTTCATCGCCGGGCGCCAGCTCATCGTGGACGACCAGGGCATAGAGCGCGATGACCACGCCGCTGAGCAGCAGGATACCGCATGCGTCCGCTTCCGCGTGAGGTAGCAGCGTGGTGCCGGTGAGCGCCAGCAGCAAAGCTGAACCAGGAAAGAACATATGGGTCATCATGGGGCCGGTCGTTTCCGACTTTGACCGTTCCTGGTGAGCGATGGCGCTGATGGTCACGGCTTGGTGACGGTTCCCTTCAACAGCCCACCTGCTCAGGAGTCGCGTGCCGACGTCTCGTCAAAAATGGGCGCAACGACGATCGCGTCCGTGTCAGGACGTCGGTCGTCGACGCAGATTGCCATCCCCGGAGCTTTGACCGCTTCGACGGCGCGTGTGGCGCTCGCCGCCCTATTCCAGGGAGCCGATGATCTCCCGATAGGCGCGCTCGGGGAAGGCCTTGAGGGTCCTGGTCCGGATGTTGCCGAACCCACCGAGCAGCAGGGCGAAGCGTGCGGCCACGGCGTCGTCCGGCGCCTCGTAGACGGCGATCAGGTCATACTCGCCCATCGTCATGAAGAGGGTCTGGAAATCCCCGCCCATGTCCTTGAGCGCGGCCCTCGCCGCATCGAGCCGTTTGGGCGATTCCCGGACGTTGCGGATGCCCTGATCCGTCCAGTTCGCAAGCATGATATAGGTGGTCATGACGTTCCTCCCTTTCTGATTGTGACCTTCTCGCGGGGGGGCGCGCCGGGACGGTCATCCCAGCACGAGGATCGCCAGTCCGGTGCCGATCAGCGCACCCGCCCACACCAGATCGAAATTGACCCAGCCGCGCCGCAGGATTCCCAGCCCGACGGTGTCGAAGACCACCAGGGCCACGGCGGCGATCATCGCCAGCATGGCCGCCATGTGCACCAGGACCACGGCCAGCCCGGCGGCGAGCGACCCGAGCGCCGCGACGGTTCCCGTCATCGCGGCCCCCGGACCGCACAGCGACAGCGCCAGCATCTGGGCCGGCGCCAGCATGCCGAGCAGCACCGGCAGCACCATCAGCCCGGCGCCGTGCGCCGACGCCATCAGGAACGACCACAAGGTAAGCCCGGCGAAGCCGGTGCGCATGCCGACCCGTACCCGGTGCCGGTAGCCCCGCACCAGCCGCCAGACGCCGAACCCGATCAGCAGGGCGACCGTCGCCGGCTCCAGCAGGTGCGGCGTCGCGGCCAGCTGGACCATCCCGAAGCCGGCGACCACCAGCAGGACCGACAGGGCGTGGCCCAGCGCGATGGGCGGCAGCGCCCTGACCACCGCCCCGCGGCGTCCCTCCTGCAGGCCCAGCGCCACGGCGAAGAGCCATCCCATGGCCGGGTTGACCCCGTGGAAGGCGCCGAGGCCGAGCAGCGCCAGCCACTGCCAGGGATCGCTCATGGGTAGCAGTAGGAGTCCGAGGACGCGTCGCCGCCCTCCAGCCGGATCTGGTGCCCGCGGAACCCGTCGTCGAAGCGCAGGAAGAACCGCTCGTCGATGCCGAGCCCACCGTCCGGGGTGGCGTCCAGCTTCACCATCCAGCTCTTGATGCCCTCCGGGTAGAACTGATCATCCCAGGTCCGGTACAGCGAATTGGTGAAGTAGACCCGCTTGCCGTCGCGGCTGACCTCGACCATCTGCGGGCCGCCGTTGAGGTCGCCGTCGCCGCCCGGGTGCCGGGCGCGGGCGACGATCCCGCCCAGGCGGACGGAGGCGGTGAGCTTGGGCTGGAACGGGTCGGATACGTCGTACCGCCGCATCTCGCCCGTGCCCCAGCACGACACGTACAGCCAGCGATCGTCGAGCGACAGGTCGATGTCGGTGACCAGCGGCGGCACCGCCTTGAAATCCTTGAGCATGGGCGGCAACTGGTCGGCCTCCGCCGGTTCGGCCGGGATGTCGATGATCTTCCGCATCGCCCATTGCCCGTCCTCGCGGTGCCACAGCCAGATCGACGAGGACAGGTCCTTCAGGTTGACCACGCAGTTCATGAAGCCGTGCGCCTTGGTCGGGTCGTGCGCCGGCCGCAGTTCCAGCGCGAGCTGGTATTCCGGGCCGAGGTCGATGGTCTGCTGGTGCCGGCGTTTCCGAAGGTCCCAGAAATGGACGCGGTGGCCGTACTTGGCGCCGAGCAGCAGGTCGGGGTTGAGCCCGTCCTCGATCATGTCGGGCGTGCCCCACTCGCTGGTGACCATGGTGTCCTGGCCGAGATGCCACCAGACGTCGTACGCCAGGAACTGCGGGCCGCGGTCGATCTCCCATTGGCCGAGCACGTCGAACGTCTCGTGGTCCATGAGGAACACGCCGCCCGGCCCGCCGCCGCGGCCGTTCCCGAGCGCGCTGACGTAGATGCCCTCCGGTCCGCAGTGGAGCGTGTGCGGCCGCGAATAATCGGCCCGCGTGGCCAGCTCCTCCGGCTCGATCACCTTGACGATCTTCGGGCTGGCCGGGTCGGCCTTGGTGTCGAGGATGTGGATGCGCGAGGACCGCAGCCCCGGCACGATGAGGTAGCGCCGCTCGACATGCGGATGCGGCGCGTAGGGGCAGAGCGCGGAGCTGCAGGCGTTCCAGCCGAAGTGGTGCAACTCGTCCCCGGCGTTGGGCATGTCGACGCGGCTGACGATCCGGCCGTAGCGCGAGGAGCCGGGATCGACGTCGACGACGCCGAGCGCGTCCGGGGCCCCGGCGGCGTCCACGTTCAGCATGGCGACGTAGGCCAGCCGTTCCGGAGGGGCCTGCATCGCCATGCGCGGCGATGGATAAAAGCTGGGATCGGGTGTCCAAGTTGCCATGGAAGCATCTCCCAAGCCAACAGGCAGCGATCACCAGACGGTACGACCGGACAAGGAAGATGGCACCGAAGAAAGTGGTCTGTCCTGTCTTTCATAAGAGGCGGCGTTCACCCCTATTTTGGTCCGCGGTGGACGTGGGAAATGCGCTGGTCTCCAGACCATGCCGCTCATGGTCCCGCCGCACGTCCGCGCAGCGTGACCAGCGTGCAGGCGGTGGCAAGCAGGGCGCTCAGCGCGGCGATGATCACCGTGGCCCAGCCGGCGCCGATCAGGCCCATGCGTTGCAGCATCCAGGCCATCAGCGCGACCAGGGCGCCGTTGACCAGCACCGACATCTTCAGGAGCACGTCGGGACGGCCCAGCGCGTAGAGCACCGGTTCGGCCGCGAAGACGGTGACCGATATGGCCGTGGCCAGCACCAGAAGGCGCAGAACCGGCGCCGCCGCGACGAAATCCCGGCCGAACAGCGTGCCGATGATCGTCTCGCCGGCAACCAGGACGATCAGGTAGAGCAGCGCCGCGATGCCCCCGGCCAGCAGGCCGGCGCGCACGGCGATCCGCGTCAGGCCGCGCCAGTCGTGCGCCGACGCCAGCCGCGCCAGGTCCGGGTAGAGCGCCTGGTTGAGCAGGTCCACCGGCTTGCCGATCGCCGTGCCGATCTCGCGCGCGACCTTGTACAGGCCGGCGGCGGCCGGGCCGGCAATGCCGCCCACCAGGAAGACCGAAAGCTGGTTCGGCACCAGCGCCAGCGTGGAGTGCACGTTGGAGATCGCCATGAACCGCCAGATCCCCGGATTGGCCCTGGAGAGCCCGCGCAGGTCGGCGTTCAGCCCGGCGAGCAGCCCGCGCCGTAACGCCTGCCGCCACGCCATCGCCAGCGCCACCGCCGCACCGGCGCAGCCGGCGACCAGCCAGACGGCCAGATAGGCGGGCAGGGGTGCGCCCAGCAGGAAGGCGGCCGCGCAGCCGGCGAGGCGGACGGCCGGCGTCACCACCACGTGCCGCGCCAGCAGGTCGAAGCGGCCGAACAGGCGCAGCATGCCCTTGGGCGTGGCGATGGCGTTGGCCAGCGCCAGCGGGGTGAAGCACTGGGCGTAGAAGACGATGCGGTCGTCCCACTCCAGGAACGGCGCCACCGCCGGGGCCAGCAGGAAGGCCGCCACCATGGCGACCAGCGCGCCGGCCAGATCCATGAGCGTGCCGGCCTTTATGGTGGTCTGGAAGGCCGGGATGTCGCCGGCCGCCAGATGCCGCACGCCGTAATGGATGATCGCCTGGTTGGACTGCACGGTGGCGACGCCCGACAGGATCTGCACGTGCGTCTGCAGGAGCGCGAACAGGCCGAACTCCACCGGCCCCAGCCCGCGCGCGATCAGCGCGAAGCTGCCCAACTGCATGAGGGCGCCGGCCCCCTTGCCGGTCAGCAGCCGGCCGACGTTGCCCAGCGCCCGCCTCAGCATGCCCGTGTGGTGCGTGCCAACATGCTGATCCAACGGGGTTATCCCTTTCCGGTGCTCTCCGATGAGGGCGGGCGCCGCGTCGCGCTTCGTGCTTGAACAACAGGTATATCGCATCCTCGCCGACGCCGTTCCCAAAGGTTCCCCATGCTGCTCGACCTGAGAGGGCTTGCCGAGCCGTGGACCTTCGAGGCGCCGGTGTGCATCCTGGGTGCCGGCGCCGCAGGCATCACGCTGGCGCGCCGCCTGCTCGCGCGCGGGCACGAGGTGCTGGTGGCGGAGAGCGGCGGTGCCGACTTCGAGACCGAGGTGCAGGCACTGGCCGCCGGCACGTCGAGCGGCCATCCCTACTACGACCTGGGCGACGTCAACCTGCGCATGGTTGGCGGCACCACGCCCATCTGGGGCGGACGCTGCGCCGAGCTGGACCCCATCGACTTCGAGCCGCGCCCGTGGGTGCCGCACAGCGGCTGGCCCATCGGCCACGCCGAACTGGCGCCGTACTACCGGGAGGCGGCGCAGGCGCTGGAGATCGCCGAACCGGCGACCGGCCGGACCACGTTGATGCAACGGTTCCCCCTGCTGCGCGCGCTGGACACCGACACGCTGCGCGTCGGCTGCTGGAGCTTCGACGGCCGGCCCGACCGCTTCGCCCTGCCGAACCTCGGCGATGTTGCGGGCCACCCGCGCGCGCGCCTGCTGATGCACGCCACCGCCACGGCGCTTAACCTGTCCGAGGACGGGCGCCGCGTCCGTTCGGTGACGGTGAAGGACGTCGGCGGGCGGCAGGCGACGATCCGCGCCGGGCGCTTCGTGCTGGCGCTGGGCGGGATCGAGACCCCGCGCCTGATGCTGGCCTCCAACGGCGTGGCGGCGGCCGGCATCGGGAACGGGCGCGGCCTCGTCGGGCGCTTCTTCATGGAACACCCGCACGCACGCGGCGGGCGGCTGGACACGGCCGCATCCTGGCCGCTGTTGGCCGCCTTCGGCCGCGCGCACCGGGTGGGCGCCGGGCGCCACGCCGCACTGCTGGGCTTGCAGGCGCAGGCGCAGCGCGCACACGGGACGCTCAACGCGGCCCTGACGCTGGGCGCCCGACAGGGCGAGCGGGACGCGCCGTTCTGGGCCATGAGGACCTACAGCGCCATGAAGCACCGGCTGGCCCCGTCGGCCTTCAACCGCCGCCTGTGGCGTGGCGTGAAGGGGGCGGCGCTGTGGGCGCACGAGCGGGTCGACCCGCTGCGCCCCTGGCTGCTGGTGAAGGCGGGGGCGCGGGAACTGGCCCTGATCGTGCGGGCGGAGCAGGCGCCCAACCCGGACAGCCGGATCACCCTTGGGGGCGAGCGCGACGCCCTGGGCGTTCCGCGTGTTGACCTGCACTGGCGGCTGACGGAACTGGACAAGCACTCGGTGCGGGTGCTGGTCGCGGCGATGGGGACGGAGATGCGCGCACTCGGCCTCGGGCACGTGGTGCCGGCGGCGTGGCTGGAGGATCCGGCGGTGCCGTGGCGAACCGATCCGCTGATCAGCGCCCATCCCATCGGCGGCTATCACCACATGGGCACCACGCGCATGGCCGACGACCCGTCACGCGGCGTGGTGGACCGCGACGGCAAGGTGCACGGGCTGGAGAACCTGTTCGTGGCGGGAAGCGCCGTCTTCCCGACCTCCGGCTGGGCCAACCCGACCTTCACCCTCCTGGCGCTGGCGTTGCGCCTGGGCGATCACCTGGACCGCCTGGGGCCGGCGCCGATGGAGGGTGCGGCGTGAAGGCGATCATCCTCAGCGCCGGGCAGGGCAAGCGGCTGCTGCCGCTGACGGACCAGCGGCCCAAGTGCCTGCTGCCGTTCGCCGGGCGCACGCTGCTGGAATGGCAATTGCGCACCCTGGCGGCGGTGGGGGTCGGAGAGGCGGTGGTCGTCACCGGCTTCGGCGCGGATGGCGTGGAAGCCATGCTGGCCGGGCTCGACCTGCCGGGGATGCGCGTTCGAGCGCTGTTCAACCCCTTCTACGGGGTCGCCGACAACATCGGCAGTTGCTTCGTGGCGCTGCCGGAGATGACCGGCGACTTCCTGATCGTGAACGGCGACACGCTGTTCGAGCCGGCCGTCCCGAAGACGCTGCTGGTCCGGGCGGCGGCCCCGGTCACCGTCACCATCGACCGCAAGGAGCGGTATGACGCCGACGACATGAAGGTGTGCCTGGACGGTGGCCGTCGCCTGCGCGCCATCGGCAAGACCTTGCCGCCGGACAGCGTGGATGGGGAGTCCATTGGCCTGCTGCTGTTCCGCGGCGACGGCGGCCAGCGCTTCGCGGAGGCGATCCAGGCCGTGCTGCGCGAGCCGGAGGGGACGCGGCGCTGGTACCTCTCGGCCATCGACCGGCTGGCACGGACCGGCGACGGCGTCGAGGCCGTGTCCATCGAAGGGCTCCAGTGGGCCGAGGTCGATTTCCCCGCCGACGCCGAACACGCCCGCCGGCTGGTCGAAGGGTGGGAGGTGGCGGAGAGTCGTAGGTTGGGTTGAGCGTAAGCGAAAACCCAACGTGTCCGCGGCGCCAGGCATGTTGGGTTTCAACCCAACCTATGGTGTTCCGGGCAACCTCTTCGGGCGAGGATCGCTTCGGCCAGGGTCAGGTCAGCCGGCCGGTCCACGTCGACGGCGGCGTCGGCGAAGGGCATGTCCACGGTTGCCAAGACGGTACCGGTGCGCCGGCCGAGCGCCGCCACCGCCGCATCGAGGCTGAGCCGGCCGAGCGCGAAGGACAGCAGCGGGCCGGCGCCGATCCGGCGGACCATGCGCCAGGGCCGCTTGCGGTCCTGCTCGATCCGCCGCCAGAACGCCACGACCGAACGCGCCGCCTCCGTCCGGAGGGCGAAGAGGTTGCAGCCGCTGTAGGCACCGTCGCGCAGGCGCAGGTAGGTGCGGCGCGTGCCGGGGTGGACGGCGCGGATCGTCTCCGCCCGGGCGAGGGCGACGGCGGCGTCGGCGCCGGGGGGAAGGTGGGTCCAGAAATGCTCGACCATCTCCGGGGTCAGCAGCGGGTGGTCGGCGGTGGTGACCAGACAGGGGAAGGGCGCTTCGACCGCATCCAGCGCCGCCAGCACGCTGCGGCTGGGCGTGCGCGCGGCGGGCAGGACGGAGAGGGTTCCGCGCGTCAGGAAGGGGGCGAAGGCCGGATGGCCGTGCACCAGCTCCGGCCGCTCGATCACCACCAGCACGGGGCCGATGCGCGGGACGGCGGCCAGCGTCGCCAGGACGCGCGCCAGCATGGGCACGCCGGCCACCGGCGCCAGCGCCTTGTGCGACACGCCGGCCGTGGCGGCCACCGGGTCGGTCGGGCCGCGGCTGCCCGCCAGCACGATGCCCGTGATGGGGCCGCTCACAAGGGTTTCCCGTACAGGCGGTAGGTTTTGTAGGGGCGCCCGCCGACCGCCTCGGCGATGCGGCGCATGGGCCGGTTGTCCTCCAGGATCCAGGACATCTCGATGCGGTGGAGGCCAAGATCCGCCGCCTCCCGCCGCACCGCGGCGATGATCAGGAAGGCGAGCAGGCTGCCCAGGAGGCTGTCGGCGTACCGGCGCCGCACGCCCATCAGCGGAACCCGCGCGCTGCGCACCCCCGACACCTTCAACCGCCACAACAGCTTCGCCCAGCCGAACGGCAGCAGCCGCCCGTCCAGGTCGCGGATCGCCTCGTTGAGGTTGGGCAGGCAGACGGCGAAGGCGGCGGGCTGCCCGTCCACCTCGGCGAACCAGACCAGCCGCTCGTCGATCAGCGGCTTCATCTGCCGGGCCATGTGGTCGATCTCGTCCCCGGTCAGCGGGACGAAGCCCCAGTTGCCGCTCCAGGCGTCGTTGAAGATGTCCGTCAACGCGCCGACCTCGCGCCGGTAGTCGGCCATGCGCAGGCGGCGGATGCGGACGTTGGGCGGCAGCGGGCGGGCGAGCAGCGCCCTGACCCCGGCCGGCAGGTCCGGCCCCTCGCTGAGATAGGCCAGCACGTCCTTGGCCTTGGAATAGCCGGCGCGTTCCAGGAGGGGGCCCAAATAGGGGCGGTCGTGCCCCATCATCAGCATGGGCGGCGTGTCGAAGCCGTCCACCAGCAGCCCGGTCTCCTCGTTGATCGACAGGTTGAAGGGGCCGAGCGCCCGTGCGGCACCCCGCGCCCGCAGCCAGCGCTCGGCCGTCTCCATCAGGGCGCCGACCACGGCACCGTCGTCCACCGCCGCCAGCAGGCCGAAATGGCCGGTGCCGGCCTCGGCCAGCCGGTCGAGCTGGGCGCTGACCCGGCCGACGTCACGGCCATTGCGCCGGGCGATCCAGAAGGCCGCCTCGGCGTGGCGGAAATAGGGGTTCTCGCGGGAAGACAGCGCGTCGCGCCGCTCCATCAGTAGCGGCGGCACCCAGGTGGGATCGTCGCGGTGCAGGTCGAAGGGGACGCGGATGAAACGGTCCATGCCGGCGCGGCCCGTCACCGGCAGGATCTCGACGCCCGCGGTGGCGCCCGTAGCGGGCCGGTTCAACAGGTCGGTCATGGCGACACCGCCTTCTCCTTTGGCCCCGAATTGCGGTCGTGGGGCGGGCGGTCGCGCGGCGGCGCGCCGGTCAGCGCCGCCACCCAGGGATAGCGCTTCGCCTCCTCCACATCGTAGCCGAGGTTGAAGACGGAGGGACTGCGCGGCCGGTCCCGCGTGTCGGCGCGGTGGGTGCCGGCCATGTGGTCCACCAGAGGGGTGGTGATGCCAAAGTTGGCGGTCTCGTCGTGGAAATGGTGCGCCAGATGAAGCTGCTTGATGCGCAGCAGCAGGCGGTTGCGGGGTTTGACGTTCAGATGCTGCACGCAGTGGCAGAACTCGTACACGCACATCAGCACCGTGGCGCAGGCGAGTGCCGCCGCCGCACCCGCCCGGCCGTCCACCGCCCAGCCCAGCGGAAGTGCTATGGCGAGGATCAGCGGCACCGTGTTGGCGAGGGAGCCGAACAGCACGTCCAGCTTGTGCGGGTCCTGGTGGTGGTCGAAATGGATGCGCTTCCACAGCGCGGCGGTCAGCCGCCACTTGTAGAGGAAGCGGCCGTGCAGGATGAAGCGGTGCAGGGTGTATTCGATGAAGGGGTACAGCGCCACCATCAGCAGCGCCGCCAGCGCCGTGCGCCCGCCGTCCGCCGTCCACGCCGCCGCCAGCACCGCGCCGAGGACGGCCAGGGCGGCGTAGACCTGGATGGCCGGGTGCGTCGCGTAGGCCACCAGCAGGTCGCGCCGGCTCATCCGTCCCAGGTCGTAGGTCCGTCCGCGCCAGCCCGCCATGCCGATCATTCCTCCAGGTAAAGGAGAACCGCGCCGCCGATGCAGGCGAACAGCGCCAGCGGCAGCCAGACGGCCAGCGCCGGCGGCAGCGTGTCGGCCTCCGCCAGCGCCGCCAGGAACCCCTGGAACACGAGGAACAGCAGCCCCAGGCCAAGCCCGATCGCCATGCCGGACCCGAACACGGTGCTGCGGCGGATGCCGTGCAGCGCCGGTTGCGCGAGCAGCAGCATGACGAAGGACGAGGCGGGGATCGAGAACGCCTTCTGCACCCGCGTCTCGTAATAGGCGCGGTTCCGCGTGCCGGACCACGCCCCCTCCATGATCGCGAGGATGCGGCGGACCGACAGGAACTCCGTGGGGTTGGCGACGAAGGCGACGTTCTCCGGCGCCGGGCCGTCCGGCCAGGGCATGCGGTCGCGGTGTCCCGCGCGCTGCACGCCGTTCGGCAGGATGGTCAGCGTGTCGACCTCGTGCAGGGTCCAGTCGCCGTCCTGCCACCGCGCCTCGCGCGCAATCAGGCGGCCGATCGCCAGCCCCTCCCCGTCGCGCAGGACGATGGTGACGCCATCCAGCCGCCGCCCGCCGTCGTGCACCGCCGCGATGGACGCGATGTCGGCGCCGACGCGGATCCACACCGGCCCGGCCGGTTCCGCAGTCTCGGCGGCGGAGGCTGGGCGCGCCGCCCACCACTCCTGCAGGGATTGCTCGGCGCGCGGCACGATCTGGTCCATCAGCAGGACGTGCAGGGCGGCGATCACCGCTACGGTCGGCAGCAGGACCCGCAATAACCGCCACGGCGAGGCGCCGACGGAACGCAATGCGACGATCTCGTTGTGCTGCGCCAGCGACATGAAGGCGGTGAGCGCGCCGATCAGCACGGCCAGCGGCACAAGCTGGTTCAGGAACATCGGCAGCCGCAGGCCGACGTAGGTCAGGACATCCGCCATGCCCCGCCCGCGTTCCAGCACCGCGCTCGCCTTGTCGAGCAGATCGAGCAACTGGAACAGCGCCGCGAAGGCCAGCAGCACCGCCAGGAAGCGCCCGGCGAACGCCCGCGTGAAGTAGGCGGCAAGCGTCACGACACGGCCCTCCGCCGGGGCAGGAAGCGGCGGACCTGGCCGAGGAGTCCGTCGATCCGTTCGAACAGCGCCGCGAAGGGGTTGGCGCCGGGGCGCCGGTCGGCCATCACGAAGAGCGTGGCGCAGGCGGTGGCGAACAGCGCGAAGGGGCCCCACAGGCTGTAGACCGGGTTCACCCGGCCGAGGTCGGCCATGCTCTCGCCAAACTGGATCGCGTGGTGATAGAGCAGCAGGATCACGGCGGCCACGGCGATTCCCTGCCAGCGCAACGACCGCTTCGCCGCCATGCCCATGGGCACCGCCAGCATGGGCAGGAAAGGCAGCGAGGCCGACCGGACGAGGCGCGCGTTGAACTCCGCCCGCAGCCGGCCCTGCGGGATGGTGGAGGCCGGGTTGCGCCACTCCGCGCGCAGTTCCTCCATGGTCAGCTCGCGTTCGCTGTCGCCGCGCGAGCGGAACAGGGGAATGGTGCGGGCAAAGCGCCGGTCGAGCAGAAGCTGTTCGAACAGGGCCACCGAGTCCCTGCCGTCGGGGCTGGTGCGGATCTGCACACCGCCCTGAAGCGCCAGCCGCAGGTGCTGGCCGTCGTCGCTCAGCCGCAGGCCGCCGCGCCGGGCGGTGGTGGTGACCTCGGCGCCATCGGGCTGCGTCTCGTGGACGAAGACGTTCTCCAGCCAACGGCCGTCGGGGGCCGTGCGGTCGGCGTAGAGGGTGTAGCCGCCGCCCGCGTCGATGAAGGTGCCGGCCACCACCGAGGCGTCCCACGGCGCATTGGTGACGGCGTGGAAGATCGCGCGGTAGGCGTAGCGCGAATAGGGCTGCACATACCCATAGAGTGCGATGCTGAACCCGCCCAGCAGAACGCCCAGCCACAGGAACGGCCGGCTGAAGCGCCGGAGGGACAGACCACAGCCGCGCAGCGCATCCATCTCGCTGTCCTCGCTGAACCGGGCGGCGACCAGAAAGATGCTGATGAAGAAGGCCGCGGGCAGGGCCAGCCCCAGGTAGTGCGGGACGAGGTTCATCGCCATGCTCATGACCTGGCCGAACGGCTTGCCCTGGTGTGCCAGCAGGTCGAACAGGCGCAGGACCCGCTCCAGGATCAGCGCCAGCAGCACGACGGCCAGCGAAATCCCCAGCGGCTTGGCGGTCTGGACAAGGATGTACCGGTCGATCGTGCGCACGGCGGAACTCCCTGTCTTCGGGTCGGACCCGCCGGGCGGCGGCCTCTACGCCCCGGCGCTGGTCCACCGGGCGCGCAACGCCGCCACGATGCGCTCCAGCACCGCCGCGCCCGGTTCGACCGCCACGCCCAGGGCCGGTGGACCGGGCCAGCCGGCATCGGGGAACTCCAACCCCTGGAACCGGCGCGTCCCCTCGTACCGCGGGATAACGTGGAAATGGACGTCCGGGTCCACCATCATCAACATGAGGTGGTTGATCTTGTCGTAGGCGACGAAGCCCTTCAGCATCGCTTCCACGCCCGCCACCACAACCCGGAGGTCGGCGAAGGCGGCGGGGCCGACCTGCCCGAAGGCCGTCGCCGGCTCCCGGCAGGCCAGGACCAGGGCGCCCAGCGTCACCTGCTGCGGCCGCGTCAGGACGGTCCAGTGCGCCGTTTCCGCCACCACGGTGCGCGGATGCCCGAACTTCCGCATCGTCGCGTTCGACATGGCCTCGCTCCCAGGGATCGGTGCCTAAGAGGATGGGGCGGCGCGGGTCGATGCCAAGCGGTCGGCGGCGGGAACTTCCGCCGCCGTGCGGCCGTTGCCCGCCACGAGGGAATCCGGCGTGGCCGGACGCGACGGTGAGGACGAAAGCCTGGTGAGCGTCGTCGACGAGGATGTCGTGACCAGTGCTGCGACCGGCCTGCCGCCGGTGGCGCTGATCCACGGCGGCTGCGCGGTGCGCCTGTGGGGCATGACTTCGGCGGAACGGCTGCGCCGCTCCCTGGCGCGCGCCGGCGTGACGGAGGTGCGGTCCTGGCCGGATCGCGCCGTTCCCGGCTGGCGGCACCTGCTGGTACGGGACGACCATGTGTACGACGCGGTGCTGATCGCCGACCTTGCCCGCGCCGCCAATACGGTGCTGACCACGGAGGCGGGCACGCCGGTTGCCGCCGTCGTGGACGCGGGGATGGTCGAGACCGCCGCGGCGCTGCTGACGCGGGGCGGGCCGGTGCCGGCGGGCTTGCGCGCCGTCGGTCCGGGGACGCTCAGTTCCGCCTACAACGACGCGCTGCGCAAGCGGGAGGCGCCCTACCTGCTGCCGCTGACGGAAGAAACGCTGCCGGCGGTGGAACGGCGGATGTTCGCGGGCTCCTACAAGGGGGTCACCGACCTCGTCACCAAACACGTCTGGCCGGCGCCGGCCCTGCGCGTCACCCGCTGGTGCGCGGCGCATGGCGTCACCCCCAACGCGGTCACGTGGCTCAGCCTTGTGCTGGTGCTGCTCGCCATGGCGGCGTTCTGGCAGGGCTGGTTCCTGAGCGGGCTCGTCCTGGCCTGGGGCATGACGTTCCTCGACACGGTGGACGGCAAGCTCGCCCGCGTCACGCTGACCTCCACCAGGCTCGGCAACGTCTTCGACCATGGCATCGACCTGATCCATCCGCCCTTCTGGTACTGGGCCTGGATCGCCGGGCTGGAGACCGCCGGGCTGCCGCTGGAACAGGCGGGGCTGGTGCTCGCCGTCGTGGTGGGCGGCTATGTCCTGCTGCGGCTGCAGGAGGGATTGTTCATCGCGCTGTTCACGCTGGAGATCCACGTTTGGCAGCCCTTTGACAGCGGGTTCCGCCTGATCACGGCGCGCCGGAACCCGAACCTGATCCTGCTGACGCTGGGCGCGCTGGCGGGCCGGCCGGATCTGGGCATGCTGGCGGTCGCCGCGTGGACCGTGGCCTCGCTGCTGGTGCACACGGTGCGGATCGCGCAGGCGCTGGCGGCGCGGCGGGCCGGGCCGCTGGTGTCCTGGCTGGCGCGATGACGCGGGTCGGCGTCATCGTCAACCCGCTGAGCCGGCACAACCGCGACGGCGGTTTCGAGCGGGCGGTGGCGGCGTTCCGCGACCTGCCGCACGCCCGTCCGGGCACGCCGGCCGAACTGCTCGACACGCTGGCCGAGTTCCGCCGGCGCGAGGTCCGCGTCGTCGCCGTCAGCGGCGGCGACGGCACGCTGCGCGAGGTGCTGACCGCCTTGCCCCGCGCCTACGGCGGCGAGGAGCCGGACATCGCCCTGCTGCCGGCGGGCAAGATCAACCTCGCCGCCCGCGTGGTCAGCCGGGCCGGAGACCGCTTCGGCGACGGGCGGGCGGGCTTGCGCCGGTTGCTCGACGCGGCGCGGCGCCGGACGCTGGCGCGGGTCGAGTGGCCGGTGCTGGACGTCGTCTGGCGCGATGCGCCGGACCGGCGGCTGCGCGGCTTCCTGTTCGGCGCCGCCGCGTTCGCGGCGGGCACGCGGCTTGCCTACAGCCACGTGCACCGGGCCGGCATCAACAACGCCGCCGCCGTGGCCCTGTCCATCGCCGCCACCGCCGCGTCCACGCTGTTCGGCGGCCGGCGGCGGGCGCTGCTGGCGGGGGAGGACATGGCCGTCGGCGTGGACGGCGGCCCGGCGCGCGGCGGGCGGCGCTTCCTGGCCCTGGCCACCACGCTCGACCGCCTCGTCCTCGACCTCACGCCCTTCTGGGGGGAGGGGGGCGGGGCGATCCGCTGGCTGGACATCCCCGCACCGCCCAGGCGGCTGGCGGCGGCGCTGCTGCCGGTGCTGCGCGGGCGTCCGCGCCCGTGGATGCTGGAGGCGGGCTACGCCAGCGGCCGGGCGCGGGACCTGGCGGTCGAGCCGTCGCGCCCCTTCGTGATGGACGGCGAACTGTTCGAGGCGGGGCCGGGCGGCATCCTCCTGTCCGCCGACCGGCGCGTCGGGTTCGTCGAGCCGGTGGGTGAACCATGAGCGCCCTCACGGATCTCATCGCCGAGGAGCTGGACCGTCCGGTCATGGCCGAGGCGGGCACCGTCGCCGACGCCATCCTGGCCCGCCACGGGGCGGGCGTGGCGGCGGTGCTGTTCTACGGCTCGTGCCTGCGCACCGGGGACGCCGGGGGTATCCTCGACGTCTACATCCTGACGGATTCGCTGCGCGCCTACCATGGACGGGTCTGGCCGGCGCTGCTCAACGCGGCGTTGCCGCCCACCGTGTCTTATCTGGAGGTACCGGGTCCCACGGGGGTCGTGCGGGCCAAGGTGGCGGTGATGAGCATGCGCGCCTTCGCGCGCGCCACGGGGGGAGGCGGGGTCGACACCACCGTGTGGGCGCGCTTCTGCCAACCGGCTGCGTTGCTCCACGCGCGCGACGCGGCGAGCCGGGCCGCGGCGATCGACGCGGTGGCGCGGGCGGTGGTCACGGCGGCCGGCTGGGCGGCGCGACTGGGGCCGGCGAGCGGCACCCCGGCGGACCACTGGACCGTGCTGTTCCGGCATACTTACGGCGCCGAGTTGCGCGCGGAGCGCGGCGACCGGCCCTCCCAAATTTATGGCTGGGCGGCGGAGCGCTACGACCGCCTGCTGCCGCTCGCCCTGGCCGAGGCCGGGATCGCCATGCGCCCGCCGGCCGGCGATCGGGCGGCGGCCCGCCGGGGGTGGACATGGCGCCGCCGCCTGGGCAAGGCGCTGAACCTGCTGCGCCTCGTGAAGGCCGCCTTCACCTTCGAGAACGGCGTGGACTACATCCTGTGGAAGCTGGAGCGGCACGCCGGCCGCCCGGTGCGGATCACCCGCTGGCAGCACCGGCACCCGATCCTCGCCGCGCCGGGCCTGCTGCTGCGCCTCTGGCGCGACGGCGTGATCCGCTGACAGCGCCCCAGCGCGTGTCCGCCCGAGCCCGCGGCGCCGGGGCATCGACGACGCCCAGCTCGCGACCGATGCCGGTGATCGCGGTCACGGCGGCGTCGATCTGGTCGAGACTGTGGGCGGCGCTGACGCTGGAGCGCAGCAGCGGGACGTCGTCCGGCGTGGCCGGCGGCAGGGCGAGATTCAGGTAGACGCCGGCGTCCAGCAGCGCGTTCCAGAAGGCGATGGCGACCTCCATCGAGGGCATGCGGATGGAAATGATCGGGTTCACCTGTGGGCCGAGGGTGAAGCCCTCCGCCGCCAGCCCGGCGTAGAGGCGCTGCACGTTGGCGTTCAGCCGGGCGCGCAGGCCGGGATCCTCTTCGATCCGGGTCAGCGCCCGCAGGACCGAGGCGATCACCGACGGCGGCAGCGAGGCGGTGAACATGTACGGGCGGCAGGCCACGCGCAGCACGTCGAAGTCGGGCAGGTTCGAGGCGCAGAAGCCGCCGACGGCTCCTAGGCTCTTGCTGAAGGTGCCGATGATGAAGTCGACGTCCGCCTCAACCCCCGCCTGTTCGGCCAAGCCACGCCCCGTGTGGCCGAGCACGCCCAGCGAATGCGCCTCGTCCACCAGCAGGTGGGCGCCCCACTCGCGCTTGACGGCGGCGATCTCCTTCAGCGGCGCGGTATCGCCCAGCATGCTGTAGATGCCCTCCACGACGATCAGGCGGTTGCCCGGCGCGTCCTTCAGCCGGCGCAGGCGGCGCGCCAGATCATCGGGGTCGTTGTGGCGGAAGCGGATGACCTCCGCGCTGCCCAGCCGGCAGCCGTCGTAGATGCTGGCGTGGCTGTCGGCGTCGATCAGGATGTGGTCGCCGCGCCCGGCGACGGTGGACAGGATGCCGAGGTTCGCCTGATATCCGGTGGAGAACACCATGGCCGACCGGCAGCCGCAGAAGGCGGCCAGCCGCCGTTCCAGCTCGGCATGGCCGCCGTAGGTGCCGTTGGCGATGCGCGAGCCGGTGGTGCCGGTGCCGGCGTGCCGGACCGCCCCGGCGGCCTCGTCGATGCAACTCCGGTCGAAGGTCAGGCCCAGGTAGTTGTTGGTGCCCAGCAGGATCATCCGCCGGCCGTTCAGCATGGCCTCGCTCGGTGACAGCGCTTCGTCGAAGCACACGGAGAAGGGGTCGTGGCCGGCGGCCCGCAGGGCGTGGTAGGAGTCCCGCAGGGGCGCGAACTTGTCGAGGATACCCATCCGGCTCAGCGCCCCTTGAGGTCGGCGATGGCCGTGGCCAGATCGTCGACCGTCTCGATCTCGGCCAGCCGGTCCATGGGGATCGAGACGTCGAAGCGATCCTCCAGCGCCATGACGAAGTTCATGACGGCGAGGGAGTCGAGGCCAAGCTCCTTGGTGATGTTCGTCTCCGGTCCCACGCCCTGTCTGCCCTGCGGCAGTTCGCCGATCATGGCGACGATGACGTCAACGATGCTGTTGTCCTGCGTCATGCTTCTCGCCTGGGTTGCGGGATGGAACGGGCAGGGTCGGGGCTGATCGGCGCGCCTTGGCGAATCGCGACGGAAGCGTAAGGAGTTTCGTGGTTCCTTCAAACATTCCAAAGGGGTTGCCGTAAGAGAATTGCGTGCATGCCGAGGGGTTCCACGGCCTGAACCCTGCCATAACAGGGGAACACCCGATTTGGTCCCGCGTGGACTGTCCGCCGCCGCAGACTTCGGCGTTGCCGGGCCGGGACGTCTACAACCAGCGCGCTTCCCGGTACCATCGGACCGTGCCGGCGAAGCCGTCGCGCAACGCGATGCGCGGCGACCAGACCTCCGGCGGCGGCTGCCGGTCCGGTGCCGACGACCAGTCCGGGTGCAGCATCTCCCGCGCCTTGCCGGGCGACAGCATGGGCGCGCGGCCGAAGAGGTGCGCGGCCGCCCCCGCCACGGCGCAGCCCAGGCGGACGGCCGGCGCCGGCACCCGGACGATCCTGGGCGCGCCGCCGACCGCCCGCACCGCTTCGTCGAGGATGGTGCGCCAGGGATAGCCCTCCCGCCGTTCGTCGCTGATCTCCAGGACACGGCCCGACGGTCCCCCGGCGCACAGCGCGGCGATCGCCTCGGCGGCGTCGGCGACGTGGATGAGGCAGGCGCGCGCCTCGGGACCGTGGAACAGCGGCACCAGCGGCCCCTGCGCGGCGCGGAACACGGTCAACGTCGCCCGGTCGCCGGGGCCGTAGATGGCCGGGGGGCGGACCACCACCCAAGGGGTACTCCCACAGGCAAGGATGGCGGCGTCCTCACCCGCGCGCTTGCTGGCCGCGTAGGGGGAGAGCCGGGGTTCGCGCGCCGCCAGGGACGAGACGTGGACCAGACGCGCGGCCGGCGCCGAGGCGGCCAGTGCGGCAGCCAGCCGGCCGCTGCCGTCCCGGTTCGCCGCCAGGAAGGCGGCGGCTGAGCGCGCCTTGACCAGTCCGGCGGCGTGCACCACGGCGTCGGCGCCGCGCACCAGCCGGCGGAGGGCCTCGCCGTCGTCCAGGTCGCCGAACACCACCTCCGGCTCGTGGTCGGGACGCTGCGGATGCGCCGGGTTGCGCCGGGCGAGCAGGCGGACGCGCCAGCCCCGCCGCGCCAGTGCCACGACGACGGCGCGCCCGAGGAAGCCGGTGCCCCCGGTGACGGCCGCCAGCCGGGTCACAGCCCCGCTCCGAACGCTCCCGACAGGAAGAGTTGCCGAGCCCGGCTGCGGCTGAGCTTGCCGGACGACGTCTGCGGCAGGCTGTGCGGCGGGACGAGCCGGACGTCGGCGTCGGCGCCGTGCTCTGCGCGCAGGGCGCCGGCCACCGCTGCCTTCAGCGCCGCGCGGGCGGCGGGATCGGGGGTGCGGCAGTGGACGAGAACGGTGATGCGCTCGGCGTCGCCGTGGTCGATGGAGAAGGCGGCGGCGTCGCCGCTGCGCAGCCCGTCCACGCGTTCCGCGCTCCACTCCAGGTCCTGCGGCCAGATGTTGCGGCCGTTGACGATGATGAGGTCCTTGGCGCGCCCGGTGATCACCAGCGATCCGCCGACCCGGTAGCCGAGGTCGCCGGTGTCGAGCCAGCCGTCCGCCGAGAGCACGCGCGTGGTCTCCTCCGGCCGGTCGAAGTAGGCGCGCATCAGGCTGGGGCCGCGCACGAAGATGCGCCCGAGCCGGCGCTCGCCGAGCGGCTTTCCGTCGCCACCCCGGACCTCGGCGTCGTGGCCGGGCAGAGGCGGGCCGCACAGGACGAAGTCGCGGCTGCGGGCTCCGTCGCCGGACGGCGGTGCGGCGCGCCCCTCGCCCTCCAGCCGGTCCATGTCCACCCGGTCCACCTCCGTGCCGGTGCCCAGCGGGGCGAAGCTGACGGCCAGGGTCGCCTCCGCCATGCCGTAGCTGGGCACGAAGGCGCGCGGGTCGAAGCCGCACGGCGCGAAGGTTTCGGCAAAGGCGGTGAGGATGTGCGGGCGGATCATGTCCCCGCCGATCCCGGCGCCGCGCCAGGAGGACAGGTCGATCCCCTCCGGCGGCAGGGTGGCGGCGCGCCGCGCGCACAGCTCGTACCCGAAGCCGGGGCTGTAGGACAGCGTGCCCCGGTTCCGGGAGATGAGCGACAGCCACATCAGCGGCCGGCGCGCGAACTCGCGCGTCGGCAGATAGTCGACGGAGATCTGTGTCATGAGCGGCGTGAGCAGAAAGCCGACCAGCCCCATGTCGTGGTAGAAGGGCAGCCAGGAGACGCAGCGGTCCGTCCGCGAGATCCGCAGCCCATGCTCGGTGATGGCGCGCGCGTTGGCCAGGAGCGCGCGGTGGGTCACCGTGACGCCCAGCGGGAAGCGGGTGCTGCCCGACGAGAATTGCAGATAGGCGACGTCGTCGGGGACCACCCCGGGCAACTCGACTCCGGTCTCCGTGGCGTCGTCGAAGAGGCTCGGATCGCCGACGGCGCGCAGCCCCAGCCCGTCGGCCGCCTCCCCGACCCAGGCCGCCAGGGCCGCCGGGGCCAGCGCGCCGGACGCCCGTGCGGCGCGCAGCATGCCGCGGATGTGGGCGACGTACCCCGCGCGCCCGCCGAAGGCCATGGGCAGGGGCATGGGAACCGGGACGATGCCGGCGTACACGCAGGCGAAGAAGGCGCGCACGAAGTCGCCGTCCGTCTCCGCGACCAGGGCGATCCGCTCGCCCGGCGCGAAGCCGGTCGCCAGCATGCGGCGGGCCATCGCCCGCGCCCGCGCGCGCAGGTCGCGGTAGCCCAGGACCTCCACAAGCTGCCCGCGGCCGGAGTGGAAGTTCAGGCCGCGTTCCCCCCGCGCCGCGTAGTCCAGCGCCTCGACCAGGGTGGCGAAATCCGCCTTACGGGTGGGCAGGGGGCAGGTGGACGGCGTAGGCGACGGCATTCTCGGGATCCTGACCGATCGGTTGGTGGGGCGCCCGCATGGGATCGGGGGCCGACGAACCGGCCGCACCGCCTCCCACCCATGTTATGCGCGCGACGATCACGTCAACGCTCCCTCGTGCCATGCGGCCCACCACCGCGCTCACGGCGCTGGCCACCATGGCGGTGTTCTGCGTGTGCAGCGCCGCGCCTCCCGTTGAAAGGCCTAGGTCCCGCTGCATACGCCGATACCTTGAATACACCGAGAAATCCTTAGGTTGACCGTATCCTCCGACGGTTCCATAGTTCATGCGTTCCAAAATTATCGGATTGGTTTGTTTGGCAGGAAAATGTTGCCATTCATCGCGCGCGCAACCCTTGTTCTTTGTCTGCTCGCATTCTTGCCGTGGGCCGCCGCGGCGGAAGGCCCTCCGGTGCGCGTCGGCCTGGACGGCGAATTCGGGCTGACCAACAGCACCTCGGCGGAGGCCATCGAGCAGGGCATCCGCACGGCCATCGACGAGATCAACCGGGCCGGCGGCGTGCTCGGCGGGCGCAAGCTGGAACTCGTCACCAAGGAGCACCGCTCCATGCCCGCGCGCGGCATCAAGAACATCCGTGAGTTCGCGGCGATGCCCGACCTCGTGGCCGTGTTCGGCGGACGGTTCAGCCCGGTGGTGATCGAGGAATTGCCGACGCTGAAGGAGACCAAGACGCTGTTCCTGGCGCCCTGGTCCTCGGCCGATGCCATCATCGACAACGGCATGGAGCCGAACTACGCCTTCCGCCTCAGCCTGCGTGACAGTCTGGCGATGCCGTTCATGCTGAAGCACGCCGGGCAGGTGGGGGCGAAGAAGGTCGGCCTGCTGCTGACCAACACCGCCTGGGGGCGCAGCAACCTCGCCTCGGCCGAGCGGTATTTCGCGGCCGGCGGAGGGCCGTCGTCGGCCGCGACGGTGTGGTACAACTGGCGCGATGCGTCGCTGATCGACAAGTACGAGGCGCTGGAGCGTGCCGGGGCCGAGGCCGTCATCCTGGTCGCCAACGACGACGAGGCCGCCATCCTGGTGAAGGAGGTGGCGGCCCTGCCAAAGGAACGGCGGCGGCCGATCATCAGCCACTGGGGCATCACCGGCGGCGACTTCGTGGGTCAGGCCGGGCCGGCGCTGCACGAGGTGGACTTCACGGTGATCCAGACCGTCAGCCTGTTCCGGGCCGATCCGGCCAAGGTCGCCGAGGTGATGGAGACCACCGGGCGACTGTTCGGCATCGCCCGCGTCGAGGAGATCCGCTCCCCCGTCGGTTTCGTGCACGCCTACGACCTGACGCACATCCTGGCGCGCGCCATCGACATCGCCGGCACCACGGACCGTGCCTCGGTCCGCGACGCGCTGGAGAAGGTGGAGGATTACAAGGGGCTGGTGAAGCATTTCGAGCACCCGTTCACCGCCACCCGGCACGAAGCCCTCGGGGCCGACGAACTGCTGATGGCCCGCTTCAACCGGGACGGCGTTCTGGTGCCCATCGAGTGACACCCATCCTGCACGATGCGCTGGCAGCCGCGCGGCGGCGGCTGGCCGGGGGGCAACTGGCGCGCCGGTTCGCGCTGGCCTCGGCGACGCTGTCGGTGGTGCTGGCGGTGCTGGTGGGGGCGGCGCTGCACACCATCTCCAGAGCGCGCCTCATCGACCAGCACCAAGGCAACGTGCAGGCCAGCGCCGCCCTCGTGGCGCGCCAGACGGAAGGGCTGCTGGCCGCCGTCGTCGAGACGATGGGGGAGCTGTCGGAGAACAGCGTGCTCGCCACCGCGCTGGTCGACAGCGCCGGCAAGGAAACCTACCTCCTCCCGTTCCTGCGCAGCTTCGACCATGTGGCCGGCGTGCCGGTGTCGCTGGTCTTCACCGATTTCGAAGGCGTGCCGATCGCCAACAACGGCCGCCCCGCCATGACCGGGCGCGACATGGCGTGGCTGGCCCAGGCGATGGCGGCCGGGCGGTCCACCGCCGTGGTGGTGGAGGACGAGGGCAGGCCGTACCTCCTGGCCGCCGAGATGCTCGTCTACTCGCGCACCGCCTCGCCGGAGGGGGCACTGCTCTACAAGCTGCCCTTCGACGCGCTGGTCCTGCATCCCGAGGCCCGGCTGCGGCACGCCGGCTCGGCATCCACGCCCCCGCCGGGCGAGGGGCGGATCGCCGTCGACGTGCCGCTGCGCACGCCGGAGCGGCTGGCCCCGCTCGGCCTCGCCCTGCACCTGGAGGCGCCGGCGGTGCCCGCCGCCTCGCTGCTCGCCATCGGGCTGCCGGCCTACGCGCTGGTGGGCGTGGCGGCGCTGGCGGCGATCCTGCTGGGCAGCCGCGTTGCCGGCTACCACCTGACGCGATCCCTGCGCGACCTGGAGCGGCTGGCCGGCACCATCGTGCGCGAGGGCTTCACCGGACAGCGCGCGCAGGTCCGCGGCGAGGACGAGGTCGGCAGCCTCGCCCGCGCCTTCAACGCCATGCTCGACCGCATCGCCGCCATGCAGGAGGATCGCGAGCGCCAGGCCGAGGAGGAGATCACCATCCAGCGCACGCTGACCCGCCACGCCGAACAGGCCCGCGCCGAGGCGGAAGCCGCGAAGAACGAGGCGGAGCGCGCCCGGCAGGAGGCGGTCATGGCGCTGATCACCGCCGAACGCGCCAACGAGGCGAAGACCCGCTTCCTGGCGGCGGCCAGTCACGACCTGCGCCAGCCGGTGCAGTCGCTGGTGCTGCTGACCGCGTCGCTGGCCGCCCGGCTGGGGGAGCATCCGGCCGCGTCGCTGCTGGGCAGCCTGCAGGCGTCGGTGGACGCGCTGTGCCGGTTGCTGGAGGGGCTGCTCGACGTCTCCAAGCTGGACGCCGGCACGGTGCCGGCCAACCTGCGGCCGGTGCCGGTTTCGGCCATCCTGCAGGGGCTGGAGGCGGAGTACCGGCTGCGCGCCGAGGAGAAGGGGCTGACGTTCCGCACCGTCCCCTCCTCGCTGACGCTGCGCACCGACCCGGCGCTGCTGGAGCGCGTCCTGCGCAACCTGCTGGAAAACGCGCTGCGCTATACCGACCGGGGCGGCATCCTGCTGGGCTGCCGGCGGCAGGGGGAGTGCGTGCTGATCCAGGTCCACGACACCGGCGTCGGCATCCCGGCCGAGCATCTGGAGCGCATCTTCCTGGAATTCTACCAAGTGTCCAATCCCGCCCGCGACCGCGGCAAGGGGCTGGGCCTGGGGCTCGCCATCGTCGACCGGCTGGCGCGCCTGCTGGGCTGCCGGGTGCGCGTGGTGTCGCGGCCGGAGCGGGGCTCCTGCTTCATGGTGGAGGTGCCGCTGGCCGCCGGGGCGGCACCGGAGCTTTCGGCTCCGCCGGCGGTCGCGGCGGCGTCGGCGGCGGCCATCGGCCCGGGGATAGCCCTGGTCATCGACGACGACCCGCTGGTGCGTCAGGGGCTGGCGCTGTTGATCGAGCAGTCCGGCTGGCGGGTGGTCGTCGCCGAGAGCGGGCCGGATGCCGTGAACCGGCTGGCATCCGGCCCCGGCGTGCCGACGCTGGTGATCGCCGACTACCGGCTGGAGGGCGGGACGACCGGCCTGGACGCGCTGCGCGCCGTCGAGGCGTGGGTGAACCGCCCGCTGCTCTGCGTCGTGCTGACCGGCGACACGGCGCCGGAGCGCATCGCCGACGTGCAGGCCAGCGGCTACCGCATCCTGCACAAGCCGCTGGCCGTGCGCGACCTGCTGGCCCTGCTGGCCGAGGCGTCGGCCGGCGTCGCCCCGGTGGTGGACCGCGCCGCGCGGACGGCGTGAACGGGATCAATCCCCGGTGAGGCGGATCAGGCGCTTGCCCAGGTTCTCGCCGCGGTAGAGGCCGGCGATGGCGCCGGGGGCCTGCTCGATGCCGTCCAGGATGTCCTCCCGGTGGTGCAGCTTGCCGGCGCGCAGCCAGTCGGCCAGTCGCGCCACCGCCGCCTCGAACTTGGCGGCGTGGTCGAAGAACAGGAAGCCCTGCATCCGCGCGCGCTTGACCAGGATGTGCCGCTCCACGCGGGGGCCAAGGGGCGGCGGCTCCCAACTGGCGACCGACGCGGTGCCGCAGATCACCACGCGGGCGCCGACGGCGAGGTGCGGGTAAACGGCGTCGCTGACCGGGCCGGCGGTGTTGTCGAAATAGACGTGCACGCCGTCGGGGCAGGCCGCCGCGGCCGCCGCCGACAGGTCGGCCTCGCCCTTGTAGTCGAGTGCGGCGTCGTAGCCGAAGGCGGAGCGGCACAACTCCACCTTCGCCGGCCCGCCGGCGATGCCCACGGCGCGGCAGCCCAGCAGCTTGGCGATCTGCCCGACCGCCGAGCCCACCGAGCCGGCGGCGGTGGAGACCACCACCGTCTCCCCGGCCTTCGGCTGGCCGACCTCGGTCAGGCCCAGGTAGGCGGTGATGCCGTTGAGGCCGAGGATGCCGAGCGACGCCGACAGCGGCAGGTCGTCCTCGCGCACCTTGCGGATGACGGCGCGACCGTCGGACACGGCGAAGCGCTGCCAGCCGAACAGGCCCATCACCCGCTCGCCCACGGGGTAGTCGGGGTGCCGGCTCTCCACCACCTCGCCCACGGCGAAGGAGCGCATCACCTCCCCCAGCCCGACCGGCGTCGCGTAGTTGCCGACCGCCGAGACCCAGCCGCGCATCGCCGGATCCACGGACAGGTAGGCGTTGCGGACGCGGAACTGCCCGGCGGCGAGAGGTTCGAGCGGCACCTCCGCCATCTCGAAATGTTCGGCCTGCGGGATGCCGTCGGGGCGCACGCGCAGGCGGATCTGGCGGTTCATGGTGGCCATGGTCGGGCTCCGTCAGGGGCGGATGTTACCGGATGTTACGCGGCGATACGCTTGGGGCAGGGGTGTAACATTCGGGCACGTCCGTCATTCTTGGCCATCGCGCGCGCTCCGGGTGGGTGGAGGACGCGATGATCATGGCGAGCAATAGGAATATTGTCAATTGCGGCGTCGGTCGGCGTCGGGAACGAAGCGGGCCAAGCCGTGTTGGACCCCCGCCACCGCCATGGGGAGTTCCACATGCCGTTCCACCGACCCGACACGCCGCCGCGTGCCCATGCCCCGTGACACGCCGGGCGCGCTGACGGCGCTGCTCGCCGGGCGGGCGGGGGTGGCCGTCGATGTCTTCGGCGCCCCGGAGGGGCAGGACGCGCGCGCCCTGGCGGCACTGGCCGAGGCGGCGGGGAGCGCGGGGGTGCTGCACGTGGCCGCCGACGCGCGGCGGGTGGCGCGGCTGCGGGCGGCGCTGGCGTTCTTCGCGCCGGGGGTCGAGGCGCTGGTGCTGCCGGCGTGGGACGCGCCGCCGTACGACCGGGTGTCGCCCAGCGGCGCGGTGATGGCGGCGCGCGCGCTCACCGTGGCGCGGCTGACCCGGCCCGCCGGACGGCCGCGCGTGCTGCTGACCACGGCGCGGGCGGCCCTGCTGCGGCTGCCGCCGCGCGCGACGCTGGCGGCGGCGGTGCTGCGGCTGGCGCCCGGCGACGCGGTGGAGGCGGACGGGCTGGCCGAGCACCTGCGGCACCACGGCTACGTGCCCACGTCGCACCCGCGCGAGCCGGGCGAGTTCGCCACCGATCCCGACCGCATCGACGTGCTGCCGCCGGGCGGCGGCCCCGGTCTGCGGCTGGAGCTGGCGGGGGCGCACCTCGCCGCCGTCCGCGCCTTCGATCCGCAGGATTCCGAAACGGAGGGGGAGGCGTTCGCCGAGGCGGTGTTGCCGCCCGCCTCCGACGTCGTTCTCGACGCCGGGGCGGCGGCCCGCTTCCGAGCGCGCTACGCCGAGCTGTTCGGCCACGGAGCGGTGGAGGGCGACCCGTTGCCGGCGGCCATCGCGGCCGGGCGGCGGCCGGCCGGCGTGGAGCACTGGCTGCCGCTGTTCCTGGCCGAGACCGGGACGGTGTTCGACCTGCTGCCCGACGCGGCGGTGACCCTGGACGACGACGCGGAGGCCGTGCGCGACGCCCGGCTGGCGCAGGTCGGCCACGTTTACGAGGCGCGGTCGGGCGCGCTGGCGGCGGGGACGCGGGCGCGGCTGACGCCGTACCGCCCGGTGCCGCCGCGCCTGGCCTTCCTCGACGCCGCCGCATGGGACATGGCGCTGTCCGGGCGCCGCGTCGCGGTGCTGCGGCCGGAGCCGCCGCCGGATGGCGCCTTGGCCGATGCCGGCGGTCGCCCGTTGGCCGGCACGCCCGCCGCCGTGCTGGACCGGCTGCGCGCGCTGGCGGGGGAGGGGGGCCGCGTCCTGCTGGCCGGTGGCCGGGTGGAGGAGCGGCGCGCGGTGCGGACGCGGCTGCGCCGCGCCGGCTTCGACCGGTTCGTTTCCGTCGCAACGTGGGATGAGGCCGCGCACGCGCCCGACGGCGCGGTGGTGGTGGCCTCGCTGGAGCTGGAGGCCGGCTTCATCGCCGATGGTGTGGCCGTGGTGACCCACGTCGACCTCGACGCCGAAGCGCGGGCGGACGCCGGGCGCCGGGCCGGACGGGACGAGGTGGACATGGCGGCGTCCGACCTCGCCATCGGCAGCCTTGCCGTGCACCTCGACCACGGCATCGGCCTGTGCGAGGGTCTGGAGACGGTGGAGAGCACGGGCGTGCCGCACGACTGCCTGCGCCTCGTCTACCGCGACGGTGATTCACTGCTGGTGCCGGCGGAGAACCTGGACCTTGTCTGGCCGTTCCGCGGCAGCCCGGAAACGGTGCGGCTGGACGACCTCGGCAACGGGGCCTGGATTCACCGCCGCGACGCGGTGCGCGACGCCGTGCGCGCCGGCGCCGAGGCGCTGGTGCGCACGGAGGCCGAGCGGCGCACGGCGCGGGTTGAGCCGATCCGCCCGCCGCGCGGCGCCTGGCGGCGCTTCGTCGCCGGTTTCCCGTTCGAGGAGACGCCCGATCAGGCCAAGGCCATCGCGGCGGTGCTGGCCGACCTCGCGTCCGGGCGGCCGATGGACCGGCTGGTGTGCGGCGACGTCGGTTTCGGCAAGACGGAGGTGGCGCTCCGCGCCGCCTTCGCGGTGGCCGGGGCCGGGCGGCAGGTGGCGGTGGTGGTGCCGACCACGCCGCTCGCCCGCCAGCACTTCGAGGAGTTCTGCGAGCGCTTCGCCGGTTTCCCCTTCGAGGTCGCGCAGCTCTCCCGCGCCGTCGGCGCGGCGGAGGCGCGGCGGGTGCGCGACGGGCTGGCGTCGGGCGCGGTGCGCGTGGTGGTCGGCACGCACGCGCTGCTCGCCCCCGCCCTGCGCTTCGCCGACCTGGGCCTGCTGGTGGTGGACGAGGAGCACCGGCTGGGCGTGCGGCAGAAGGAGCGGCTGCGCCAGCTCGGCGCCGGCACGCACGTGCTGACCATGACGGCGACGCCGATCCCGCGCACGCTGCAGCTCGCCGTGGCGGGGGTGCGCGATGTCAGCGTCATCGCCACCGCCCCCGGCACGCGCCGGCCGGTGCGCACCGTGGCCGACGCCTGGGACGACGCCACGGTGCGCGACGCCCTGCGGCGCGAACGGGCGCGCGGCGGCCAGAGCTTCTGCGTCAGCCCGCGGGTGGAGGATCTGGCCGGGCTGCACGACCGGCTGGAGGCGCTGGTGCCCGGCCTGCGCATCATCGTGGCGCACGGCAAGCTGCCGGTGGCCGACCTGGACGAGGCGATGACGGCGTTTGCCGAGGGCGAGGGGGACGTGCTGCTCGCCACCAACATCATCGAGACCGGGCTGAACATTCCGCGCGCCAACACGCTGATCGTCCACCGTGCCGACCTGTTCGGGCTGGCCCAGTTGCACCAGTTGCGCGGCCGGGTCGGGCGCGGCGCGGTGCGCGGGCACGCGTGGTTCACCTGGGACCCGGACCGGCCGCCGACCGGCCAGGCGCGTGAACGGCTGCACACGCTGGCCACGCTCGACCGGCCGGGGGCGGGGTTCGAGCTGGCGGCGCGCGACATGGATATCCGGGGTGCGGGCGACCTGCTGGGCGAGGCGCAGTCCGGCCACCTGGAGGCGGTCGGCGCCGAGCTGTTCCAGGAGCTGCTGAACCGCGCCGTGGCGGCGGCGCGCGAGGGGCGGGAGATGGAGGCGCCGTGGGCGCCGCGCCTCGGCCTCGACGTGGCCATCCGCATCCCGGAGACGTACGTGCCCGATCCGGCGGCGCGGCTGGCGCTGTACCGTCGCCTGGCGACGCTGGAAGACGGGGAGGCGGCCGAGGGCTTCGCCGCCGACCTGGAGGAACGCTTCGGGCCGCCGCCGGCGGAGGTGGCGGTGCTGCTGGAGGTGGCGGAACTGAAGGCGCTGTGCCGCCGCGCGGGCGTGGAGCAGTTGGACGTCGGCCCGGCCGGCGCGGTGCTGGGCCTGCGTGAGGCGGCGGCGGCGGAGGCGGCGAATCGGATCGCCGCGGTGCGGGCCGACGTGAAGCGGCGGCCCGATGGGCGGCTGGTGCTGGCGGCCGGGGCGCGGGGCGGGGCGGCCTTCCGGGCGGCGGTGCGGGAGGTGCTGGGGGAGCTGGGAGGGGTGTGATACGGACTGCGGCGCAAGGGGGCGAGAGGGTTTGACCGGCGGCGCTCGATGGAAGCGATCATGCGCCGCCGGTAGGACGGGGCGTTGGGTGCCGCGCCCGGTGCGCCCACCTATTCGTGCGCGGCGGGCCGGCGTACGCCGGGGAGACCCCGACCCGACCTGCGGGCGCTCACTTCCCGCCGCCCACCATCACCTTCGGCAGCTTCTCGGCGATGCCGTACAGCGTCTCGCGGCGGCGCAGTTCGGCGTAGACGTCCTCGGGGCGCAGGTCGAGCTGGGCCCACAGGACGGAGAGGTTGTAGAGCAGGTCGGCACTCTCGGCGATCACGCCTTCGCGGTCGCCGGCGATGGCGTCCAGCGCCACCTCGACCGCTTCCTCGCCGACCTTCTTGGCGATCTTCTTGGTGCCGGCGGCGAACAGCTTCGCCGTGCGGGAGCCCGCCGGGTCGTGGCTCTGGCGTTCGCGGACCGCCTCGTACAGGCGGACCAGCTCATCGGAGTTGAGGGCTTCGGGCATGGAGTCGGGCGTGCGCTTCGTCATCTACCGAACGTGTCCATGATCGCGCGCGCTTTCCATACCCCCGGCGGCTAAATCTTCACGGTCTCGCTGGTGCGGTCGGCCTTCGGACGCTCCTCGGCCAGCGGGCGGCCGGTGGCGAGGAAGTACACGACCTCGGCGATGTTGGTCGCGTGGTCGCCGATGCGCTCCAGGTTCTTGGCCATGAACAGCAGGTGCATGTGCGTGGCGAACAGCTCGGCGTTCCCGCCGGCGGCGCGCACGATGTCGCCGCACAGGCTGGTGTACAGCGCGTCCACCTCCTCGTCGCGGCGCCAGACATCCAGCGCCGCCGCGTCGTCGGCCTCGACATAGGCGTCGACCACCGCGCTGAGGCGCTCGCGCACCATGCGGCCGAGTTCCGGCAGCGCCGCCGCCACGCCCAGGTCCGCACCGCCCAGGTCGGGCAGGCCGCCCAGCGCCGCCGAGCGTTTGGCGATGTTGGCGGCGTAGTCGCCCACGCGCTCCAGGTTGTTGGCGATCTTCAGCGCCGCCATCACCTCGCGCAGGTCGTCGGCGACCGGCTGGCGCAGCACCAGCAGGCGCATGGCGTGCGCCTCGATGCCCTGCTCCTCGCGGTCCAGGCGGTGGTCGCCGCGGATGACCGCGCTCGCCAGTTCGGGGTCGCGGTGCGTCAGGCACGACAGCGCGCCGTCCAGTTGCGTCTCCGCCGCCCCGGCCATCTCCACCACGCTGGAGCGCAGCTTGCGGATGGCCTCCTCATAGGCCGTGACGATGTGGGGCGTGGTGTGTTTCATGCGTTCCTCCGGTCGCGGACCTTAGCATGAACGCGCATGCCATGGGGCGTTGCTGAACGAATCTTTTTCACGGGCTTTTTCCGCATATCCCCGCTGCGCGGACAGGTCCCCTTCGTGTCACAAAGCCGTTGCGGCCCCGGGGGATTCCGCCTAGAAAGCGGCGGCCGGCTGGACGCGGTGCGTTGACGGAATGTTAACCGTGATCCGCGAGTGTACGTCCACTCGAGGACGGACGGACGTGTCGGTCCCGGTATGACCATCCCGCCCCACCGCAAGCGCCAGAGGGCAGTCTTGGCCGCACTCTCCGCTTGAGCGCGCTGGAACCTTGGTCTATGGAACCGTTGGCGGAAGTGGTAGAAAGCCCTTTCGCCGGCCAGGCCGTCGCAACCGAATGAAGAGCTAGTCGGGTCCATGCTATCCAAACTCCTCGGCGTTCTGTCCGCCGACATGGCGATCGATCTTGGGACGGCCAACACCCTCGTCTACGTCAAGGGGCGCGGCATCGTGCTGAACGAGCCGTCGGTCGTGGCCATCGCCAACGTCC
>Ga0196970_1000594_pt1 | contig 39047 bp, 50 predicted proteins | sample S1v_513CmetaG_FD_148672 | JGI IMG/M metagenome (GOLD analysis project Ga0196970, IMG submission 148672) | Soil microbial communities from Anza Borrego desert, Southern California, United States - S1+v_5-13C | ecosystem: Environmental > Terrestrial > Soil > Desert | place: USA: California... | reverse complement strand
AGGAAGAGGGCACCCACAAGGTGACTCAGTTGAAGCATGTAGACTTGGCTGCCGCAGGTCGATTTCTCATCCCCGAAGACCTCAAGGGGCTCTTTGACGGTGTTTCTCCCACTGATCCTATTGATCTTGATTTGCTGTGTTGTGTCTCTTACCTTAGTACTTTCGAAATTCGGAATTATGTGAAGAGTGAGCCCGATTGTGCTACCAAGCTCATCGAAGACCTCGCACAAGAACTCCATGTTCTCAAGGACTCATACGAGTTAATGGACGAGAAGAAAGTCAAGGGTGAGAAGTTGATTGCTGAACTCAAGAAGCAAATCGAAGATTTGGAAAATAAGTTGGCTTCCAAGAATGTAAACGAGAAGGTAGCTGCATAATGAGTGTCGCCTTGAAAGACGGTATCCGAGCTTACAAGACAAAGCAAACCCTACTAACGAGACAAGCGTATACACCAGATTTCAAGAACTTGGATCAGTACGACAACATATTAATCTTCATTTGGGATAATATGATGTTCGGTGGGTTCAATCATGAGAACACCTTAAAAGACTGTATCTACATGGGTAAGGGAATAACTCTCATGCCTGAGTATACCATGAAGTCAAATGGATTTTATCCATACTTAGTTAATGACTATTTAGAGTCTCATAGGGCTAGAGTTCATGGTGAGTTATACGCTGTCGATGCGCATATGGTTCATCGTTTGGACGTGCTCAATAACGTAACTCGTATAATGGACAGAGAGAAGGTATACGTTTGTTGTCGTGACCAAGAGAGTGTTCACAAAGACAAAAAACCACCTATTGTCCAAGCATATATGTGGATACACAAGCCTCAGTGGTATAGAGATAATTGTAAATCCCAAGGGTATGAGGTAACTACAAAGTATGCTTCCGAACCTCATGCAGAGTTTGGTTTTCATTGGAAGGTGGAGAAGGGTAGAGGGTATCATGGGATGAGGAATTAATCCTATTGACAACCTCACCTTTCTATGGTATAATATACTCTAGAAGAATAACACTACTAGAGTTATTGTTACAGGATTGTTGTATATGAATTGTACTAATACAGTATTAACGTTAGAGTATAACTCTGTACGAGTATCTCTATTGGAGTCTCATTATGTCACATAGATGTCATGTGTGCGAGCGAACTAATGACAAATACCTCGCCTTAAATCCCGAAAACTACTATCACGGAAGATACCTCGCGGACGACATGTTCCCCGGTAATTTGATCTGCGAGGAGTGTTTTGAGTTTGTAAACGAAACGTTGTATGATTTGGAACAGGATGATGAAGATGTTAAACCCGAACGAATTTGAAATCGAAGAAATGGAAGTTCCCGAGTGGGTGTTTGATGAAGACGATGAAGAAGACGGATATTACGAAGAGAACGACTTCGAAGAAGGATACTACTGGTACGACATTGGTTATGATCCCAAATGGAACAACGTCAATCCCGGAGTGTAAGAGACCCTATGCGGGATGGTACGGATCATGGGTCAAGAAAGCCGAGCAAAGCAATTGAAACGCACCAACCTTGTCCACATTGTGGTAGCAGTGACGCTTTTGCTACATACGACGATGGTCATAGTTACTGCTATGCATGTGCAACGTATTTCAAACCTGATGGAGAAGAATTATTGTCGAGACCCGATAATGCAACGTACGAATATCATCCACACCGGGGGATTTCAAAATCAACTTTTGAATACTATAATGTAACAACTGAATTTGTTGATGATGTACCGAGGCGTATAGCTTTTGTCTACCCAAACAAAGCCATCAAATGGCGTGCCTACGACAAGAAGGAATTCAACAGTGAAGGACCAATGTCCGATGCCGGATGTTTCGGAGTTAACCGATTTGACCCTGGATCAAAAGATACAATTACTCTCACAGAAGGCGAGTATGACGCCTTGGCAGTATATGACATTACCAGAGGAGCAACGGCTGCAATATCTGTCCGAAGTGCAAGCTCTGCTAAAAGAGATTGTACTAGAGACTACGATTACATTAACTCCTTCGGACGTATCATTCTTGCTTTTGATGGGGATGAACCCGGAATATCGGCAGCTAGAGCAGTTTCTAGTCTCTTCGATTTTAACAAAGTCTATCACGTCAAACTCAATCGTTTCAAAGATGCCAACGACTACCTAGTCAACGGAGCACAAGACGATTTCTATAATGCATGGAAGAATGCAAAGAGGTATGCACCAGACAATATTATCTCAACCTTCCTAGAATTCGAACAGAGCCTCGTGGAGACAGATGAAGCCCTTTTGGCTACCTACCCCTTCCCTACCCTACAGAACCGTCTGTACGGGCTCCACAGTGGCGAAGTGGTGGTATTTAAGGGAGACGAAGGGATTGGTAAGACAGAAATCTTCCGAGCCATTGAACATCACATTCTCAAGGAAACAAAATGCAACATTGGTATCATCCATCTGGAGGAAGACAATGGCACTACGATTAAGGCGCTTGCGGGTTATGAATTACAGGCACCCGCTGTTGTACCGGACAGTGGCGTCTCGAATACGGACGTCATTAAAGCGATCAAGAAACTAGTCAAAAATGACGAAACACGTATTCATATCCATTCTTCCTTCGACGTCGAAGACGAAAATGCGATCATTGATAACATTCGTTTCTTGGTGTCTGCTGCTGATTGTCGTATTATTTTTCTCGATCATATTAGCTGGTTAGCAACAGGACAAGACGACGAGGATGAGCGAAAGAAATTAGATCGTCTCTCACAGAAGTTCAAACTTCTCGCGAAGGAACTCGGATGCTGTATTTGTATGATTTCACATGTCAACGATAGTGGAAAGACGAGGGGTTCTCGCAACATTACGAAGGTTGCCAATACTGTTATTGATCTTCGTCGCGATATTACTAGCAATGACGAGACCGAACGTAATTCTACCTATTTAACAATCGAGAAAGCACGATTGGGTGGTAACACTGGACCTGCCGGTGTCTTACTCTTCGACAGAGAGACGTTTATGCTCAAAGAGCGTGAGCATCCACAGGCAATTAAAGTACCCAACTTGGCTTGACTTTGATGCAAATACATGGTATAGTATATATGTAGGAGTGTGAAATGAAGGCATGAAACGTTACTTAATTTGTGATATTGAAACAGACGATTTGAAAGCCCAAAAGATTTGGGTAATTTGTACCAAAGATTTCCACACAGGAGAAACTCGTGTCTTCACACGTCCTGACCTTAATCCCGAGGATTTCCTCACTTATCAAAGACAATTCGATTTCATTGTTGGCCATAACTTTCTATGGTTCGATAATCCTACTCTTCTTAGGCTTGTTAACGGATATGAACGAGACCCTCAGAGTGTTATCGACACCTTGGTGGTCTCTCGACTTATCAACCATTGGGACTACGAAAAACACGGGTTAGAAGAATGGGGTGAACGCCTCGGTATAAAGAAACCCGAGTACACAGATTGGGCCGGTGGATTAACCGACGAAATGATCCACCGTTGTGCCGAAGATGTTGAAATCACAGAAGCAGTATTTAAGTTCTTCAAAAGGTACATCGAAGATGATCGACTCAAACGAGCAATGGCCGTCGAACACCGTGCAGCAATCATCTGCCGAGAAATGCACGAAAACGGATTTGGTTTCGATACTGATGGAGCTAGAGTACTCCATTCGAAGATCAAGGAAGAACTTGATAAACTTGAAAAAGCTATCCAAGAAGCATTCCCTCCGCGTAAAGTACTCAATAGAACAATCTTACCTGTACCTACAAAAGATGGAAAGATTAATAGAAAAGACTTTAGATGGATAAAAGACGGTAGGAGCCCGGAAGAACATGGATATGTTGTTGGCGTTCCTGTTAATATTTTTGATACTGTCGAGTTCAACCCCGCCTCCCCCAAGCAGTGCATAGAGAGATTAAATGAGTTCGGATGGAAACCTTTCGAAAAGACAAAGGGCCATATTAAACTTGAAAGAGAAATTAAGTGGGCTAGGGGGGATCAGCGTGAAGAACTACTACAGAAGCTTGAGCACTTTAAACATTATGGATGGACAATCTCCGAAGACAATCTCGAAACTCTCCCCGAAGAAGCGCCTCAAGCTGCTAAACTACTTGTTAGGCATATCCTCCTAACTCGTCGTGTCTCAACTTTACAAGAATGGATTGATGCCTACAATGAAAACACTAGGTGCATACACGGTGAGGTGCGAGCTATCGGCACTTGGACCCATCGAGCAAGTCATAAAAATCCGAATACGGGAAATATTGCTCGCGTTACTTCCGAGTTCGGTGCGGATATGCGAGCCCTTTGGATGGCTGGACCCAACAAACGGCAAGTTGGTTGTGATGCTGAGGGTATCCAACTTAGAGTCCTTGCCCACTATATGGACGACGATGAATTCACTCAAGCCTTGGTTTCAGGCAACAGTGATGATGGTACAGACGTACACACCCTCAACTGGCGTAAGCTGGGAGACGCCTGCAAGGATCGAACAACAGCCAAAACCTTCATCTACTCCTACCTACTCGGTGCCGGGGTCGGAAAGACAGCATCAATTTTCGGATGCTCCGAAGCCGAAGCAAAAGAAGCTAGAGAGAAATTCGTTAATTCATTTCCGGGATTAAATTATCTTAAGTCTGTTTTGATCCCGAGTGATGCAGAAAGAGGTTGGTTTGAAGGTTTAGATGGTCGTCCCGTTATGTGTGACAGTGAACACTTAATGCTCGCTGGTTACTTACAGAATGGTGAAACCGTCATAATGAAGTATGCAAATTGGTTATGGAGGCAAAAACTACTCAAAGAGAAAATTCCATTTTGGCAAATGAACTACGTACATGACGAATGGCAGACGCGCACTGTCGATGATGAAGACATAGCAACGTACATTGGTCAAGTACAAGCAGATAGTATTGTTCAAGCAGGTATAGATTTGGGTGTTAAATGCCCATTAGCTGGTAAATTTCAAATTGGTTATAATTGGAAAGATTGTCATTGATGTTTTACATCGAACAAGGAATTGTAGTTTCTTTTAGATTGGTTTACAAAACCTACGGAAAAGACCCAATTGTAGTGTCTTGTCACAATACATTTGAAGAAGCATATAAAGAAAAACTTAGATTGGAGAAAATGTCTAATGTCTAGTAAGTTTGTAGTTAATGAAGAAGTTAGGCGTGTTATATCAAAAGATGGTGCACAGATTATTCTTCACAATGTTAAATCTGTAGATACAGGTGGTTCATGGACTCGCTTAGAATGTGAAGAAGGTTATGTAATTATTAATCCTAATAATGTTTTGGCTTATATTATCAAGGGAGAAATTGTTCGATAATGGCCGGTAAGACAAAGTATGAAAAGTTTCGTGGTAAGATTATGTGGGCTCAGGTTTATGATCCCGATACAAAGTTTGGTGCCCGTTGGAAGGCATGTCTAATCCTCGACGAAGACACGGAAAAGAAAGTTAAGTCGAGCGGTATTCAGAAGAAGGTTAACGATACTCCCGATGGCCGTATGATCGAGTTTACTCGTGAGTGTGCCAAGCTCATTAAGGGTGTGTTGCATGAATTCCATCCCCCGGTAATTCTCGATAAGGATGGTTCTATTCTCGTTGGTTATCAGAAGAATGCCAGTGGTGATGCATTTGATCGAGTTGGTGATGTTGTCCTCATTGGTAATGGCAGTGACGTAGAGATTACTGTTGCTGTCTACGATACTCAGAAGGGTAAGGGTCAGAGGCTCGAAAGCATTAAGGTTCTCGACCTCATTGAATACATCCCTACCGGCGGTGTTAATGCCGGTACGATTGTGAAGGGTGAAACCAAAGCAACGGTAGCGAAGACGCCTTGGGATGAATAAAACTATCGACACACTCGTAGAGGATATTCAGGCTCTACTCGTCGATGGTTTAGACAATATACCAGAAGAGATAGTCGAAGCGTTTGGAGAGCGTATGGGTGAAACTCTCGCCCATCGTATTGTTCGAAAGGAAATTGAAGGACATTCACATGCTCTCCGAATGTCTTCTATTGGTAAACCATGTACACGACAATTATGGTATGAACACCATGTACCGGAAGAGGGTGAACCTCTAAATGCAAGTACAAAACTCAAGTTCCTCTACGGAGACCTCCTCGAAGAATTTATCTTATTCTTGGCGGAACTTTCTGGACACAGAGTTGAAGGACGACAAGACACTCTTGCAGTTGCTGGCATCTTGGGACACAGGGATGCAGTTATTGACGGGGTCCTCGTGGACTGTAAAAGCGCAAGCACTTATTCTTTCAATAAATTCAAAACCCATCTCACTCCTATTGAAGATGCCTTTGGGTATATCGGGCAATTACAACTTTATCTCCACGCTTCACAAGACGATGCACTTGTCACCGATAAATCGAGAGGAGCATTTCTGGTTATCGACAAAACCCTCGGGCATATATGTCTCGACTTCCACGATTATCAATCCGACAGAGATTGGGGAGAATTCGTACAACGACGACGACTGGATATAGAAGATGCTAGTACAGTACCGAGCAGGGGTTTCAGTGATGAACCCGATGGTAAATCCGGAAACCGAAAGCTCTCTGTCAACTGCTCTTATTGCCCTTTCAAAAAGTCGTGTTGGCCTGGATTACGAACATTTATTTACTATAGTGGCCCTGTGTATTTGTCTAGGGTTGTTCGTGAACCTAACGTAATGGAGATTACTTAAATAGCACACTCAAATAGAATTTCGAAGAAGAAAAAGGAGAAACCGTCCCTTCCAAAGATTGGTCGTAAGAAGGTTAAATCTGAATACGAGTTCACCATTTACAAGGAACTCTGTAATCTCGCTCCCAAGGGTAGTACAATTGAGTATGAGACTGAAAAGCTCGAATACACAGAAGTTAGACAGTACGTACCCGACTTCATTATTTCATTAAAAGATGGCCGTAAGATTTATATTGAGAGTAAGGGATTTTTTCCATATCCCGACCGCCATAAGATGGTATCCATAAAGGAACAGAACCCCGATTTGGATATTCGCATTGTCTTCTACCGAGACAACCCTAGTCAACTAGGTAGGGGTAGTAAGACGAGACCTAGTGATTGGGCAATCAAGTACGGCTTTCCATTTGCAGTAAAGGAAATTCCCAAGGAATGGTTTATTGAATGAAACGGTACTTTACATCATTATCTGTATTGGATTTGCAATGTGTCTAAAACTCACCTCGTAATTCCAGACTGTCACGCTCACTATAATTTCTCCAATAGACGCGCAGATTTTTTGGCTCAGCTTATTATTGATGTTAAGCCAGATATTGTCATCAATCTTGGGGATCAGTTCGATATGGCTAGCCTATCGGGATACGACAAAGGTAAACGTTCCTTTGTTGGTCGTAGCTACCATAACGATATTACTATTGGCCGGGAGTTCTCAGATCGTTTATGGGCTCCGGTAAAGGCAACCAAGAAGAAGTTACCGCGTCGCATATTTTTAGAAGGAAATCATGAACATCGAATTGAAAAAGCTCTTGACCTCTCCCCTGAGATGGTTGGGACAATTGACTTCAAAGACTACGACTTGGATTACTACTACGATGAAATCATTCGCTACGAAGGATCGACTCCAGGGATTGTTGAAGTGGATGGGATCCACTACGCCCATTACTTTATATCAGGGGTCATGGGTCGCCCTATTGGTGGGGAACACCCTGCTTATTCTCTTTCCGCAAAATTGGGTAATAGCGTTACCGCTGGCCATATTCACACTCTGGACTATAACGTTCGGACAGAAGTTACTGGAAAGAAACGACACGCCCTAGTAGCCGGATGCTATTTCGATTACAACAGTGATTGGGCTGGTCATGCCAATCTCTTGTATTGGCGAGGGGTCATTATCAAACGTAATGTAGAGGATGGACAGTACGACCCCGAGTTCATTTCTCTAAACCAACTGGAGAAAATCTATGGTTAAGTTTATCTTGTCTACGGTTGCAGCAGTGATGCTTTCGACCATGCCGATTATGGCTGTTGAACCTGCGGTTCCAAATGTACCTACTCCCGAAGTCGTGAATGAATGTCTTCCTTTCGATAATATGGAAACCGCACATTTAAAGACATTGTTTCATTACCCCGGTTCCGTAATGATTGGTGGATACGTTGAAGGTAGCTATACTCACGTACTCTACGATACGAAGGATGGCACCATCAATCCGTACCTCGATATGTGGTTTGATGAAACGGGATGCCTTCTCGACTATAAGTGGTGGACAGAGAGTGATCTTCCCGTGTTGGGAGTTATTCCTAGTCTCTAAAGATGTCTACACCGGAAGAAAAAGAGAAGCGTTCAAAACGTCGTTTGGACCATCGTCGCAAGCACGAAAGGGACGCCCTCCCTAAAATTAAGCGATCTGTAAAAGATCGTAATGAACAACCACAGGACTACGATTATGTTGATGAAGACGAAGATTGAGGAGTTCATCGAGAAATACATTGACGACGACTATTCGTTTGAAGAAATTCTAGAGATGTTTGACGTTACAGTTACCGAGGCATTTGAAGTTTTGTTCAACGAAGGTTTAATTGATGAAGACCTCCTAGATAGATTGTTATAAAACGTATGGACGACACAGCGACGATTACGGTAGACAAAGCCTTTCTTTCAATGGCTGTAACTACCATCCTTCAAATCGAAGGACGACTACCCGATAATGAGTCCCTTCATGTAATTGAGTGGACTTTCGACGAAGATAATGACTACCTAATTTTGATTTGCAACAGTGAAGAGGAACTGATTAATTGAATAACGCTCAGCTTGATTTTTTCCGTGATGAAAGCGAAGACCCCCTGAACTACTTCACCTTCGACGAGTATCAGGATGCGGTTGAAGCAATGCCTCTCTACGATGATCCGGTTCTCGGTCTCATTGGGGAAGTTGGAGAAGTAGTTGAACATATCAAGAAGGATCGTCGTGAGGGTGATCGTCACCGTCCCATTGATATTGAAAAGTTCGAACTCGAATTGGGTGATGTTCTCTGGTATTTGAACCGTATCGCAGGTGACTATGGTCTCGATATGGCGATGATTGCTGCAAAGAATATTGACAAGCTTAATAAGCGTCACAATGGAAGTTAAATTAATTGACTACATGGGAGACGATTTGCGGGTGGTTAACGCCGCCCGCGTCTCCTTTAACAAAGAGAGTAACGAATTATCAGAAGCTGATATTAAGCTCATTAACTACCTAGCTAAACACAATCATTGGACACCTTTTTCCCATGTCATGATTACCATGAGGGAGACAGTACCAATCTTTGTTGCACGACAACGTTTCAAACACATGGTGGGATTTACGTACAATGAGGTATCTCGTCGCTACGTTGATGAAGCTCCTCGGTTTTACCATCCCGATGTATGGCGTGGCAGGGCTGAGAATAAGAAGCAAGGTTCCTCGGATGAAGCTGTAGAAGAAATAACTTTTCACAATTATTCCGATAATTGGGTGTCTGATCCTGGATACGCTTATTCTGCTTTTATCGAACAAGTTACAATGTACTATAATGATCTAATTGCAGGTGGAGTAGCTCCAGAGCAAGCTCGTATGGTTCTTCCTCAAAGTATGTATACCGAGTATTATGTCTCTGGTAGTCTCGCTGCATGGGCGAGAGCATATAAACTTCGTAGTGATCCACATGCACAGATGGAAATTCAAGAATTAGCAAAACAATGGGATGAAATTATTGGTAGTATTGAAAAAGTGAGGCATTCGTGGAACGCTCTAATACAATAACTTTACCAAGAGGTTGTCGTAATCGTTGGTATTTTCCAATTGTTATGCCGTTAAAAAATGGAATCGGTCCTGCTAGTGAAAAAGATTGTGATGAAATTACATGGGAAGTATGGGACCAAGTGTGTGACACATATGGTTCTTTTAAGTATTTAGGTGATGCAATAGATAAAGCAGAAGAACTTAATGAGCAAAGGGAAAATACTCTAAATGTCAAAGAAACGTAATTATGCAAAAGAATATCGAGAATACCATGGAAAGCCCGAACAGATCGCGCGTAGAGCGCAGAGAAACGCCGCTCGAAGAGCTGCTGAGAAGCGTGGAGCGGTTAGAAAAGGAGACGGGAAAGAAGTTGACCACGAGGGTTTCAATCGACGGGGACCGCTTAACAATAAACGGACTAAGGTAGTCTCTCGCCGTACCAATCGTAGACGTCAACCCAAACGCGATGGATCACACGATTAAATGACAATTACAGGTGCCTCTGTTACGGTTACAGCTGTAGATGATGTAACTTCTACAGTAGAAACAGTTTATCTCGATCACGATTGGGTTCTTTCTCCGATAGAACCAATAGACGTACCGCAAAAACCATGGGCAACCAAGGGGGAACTCCTTAAGAAGACGAAGAAAAAGGTTGCAAAGAAGCCCAAGATGGAGTATAATGAAGAAGAATGGATTTAACAACCAAGGAAATCTTTAGTCAGGTTTACCAGCAACAGTTTGAAGGCATCTTAAAGGAATTTAGTGAACTCTCTGAATGGGTAGACAAGAACTTTTCGGATGTAGAGTTCTCTGTAGAGTTTAACGACGATAGCCAGAACCCTCTTGTTCCTTCTTTCAAGATTAAGACACGACTGTTTACTGGTATTGACATGTCGTTAGGTGATCGACTTCTCAAGAAACACGAGATTGTGATTACCCCCGAGATTTGGGAAGACAATATTCTCATGTCTCGTTTTATCAAGAACATCCAGCCATCATTTAAGAAATCAATCACGGAGCTAGTGAATAATTGGTATCAACTTCGCAAGGAAAAAACTCACCGTTCTTGACACCTTATCAGGAATTCATTTATAAGTCTAGATACGCTCGTTGGATCGAAGAAGAAGAAAGGCGAGAAGATTGGGATGAAACAGTAACCCGATATCTTCGCTTTATGGAAAAACATTTAGCAGAGAAACATGGGTATAATCTAGAATTCTCTCTTTATGCAGAACTCTTCGAAGCTATTTACAACTTTGAGGTAATGCCCTCAATGCGTTCAATTATGACGGCAGGTAAGGCTCTCGAAAGAGATAATACCGCCGGATATAATTGTTCATTCTTGGACGTTGATAATCCTCATGCATTTGATGAGGCAATGTACATTTTGCTCTGTGGAACAGGAGTAGGTTTCTCTGTTGAAAGACAATACATCACTTTACTACCACCGGTCCCGGACCAACTCTTTGCTAGTGAAACTACAATTGTTGTTAGTGACAGCAAAGCGGGATGGGCTAAAGCTCTCCGACAGCTTGTGGCTCTTCTCTATTCTGGAGAAATACCGAAATGGGACACTAGTAAGGTCCGACCAGCCGGAGCACGACTTAAGACGTTTGGAGGCCGCGCTAGTGGACCTGCTCCGCTCGTTGAATTATTCGAATTTGTCGTTAAAAGGTTTGAGGGAGCTAAGGGACGAAAGTTAAACTCTCTTGAATGTCATGACATCATGTGTAAGATTGGAGAGATTGTTGTTGTCGGTGGCGTACGCCGTAGTGCAATGATTTCCCTCTCTAACCTCTCCGATGATCGTATGCGAAATGCAAAGAGCGGTCAGTGGTGGGAACACAATCCTCAACGAGCTTTATCTAACAATAGTGTCAGTTATACGGAGAAACCTGATGTCGGATCATTCTTAGAAGAATGGGCTTCCCTTTATAGGAGTAAATCTGGTGAGCGAGGAATTTTCAATCGAGAAGCTAGTAAACGACAAGCTAGAAAAAATGGTCGTAGAGATGCAGACTATGCGTTCGGTACTAACCCATGTAGCGAAATCATCCTCCGTTCCAAGCAGTTCTGTAACCTTACTGAAGTCGTTGTACGGCGAGACGATACTTACGAGTCTCTCGCTCGGAAAGTTAAGCTCGCTTCTATCCTCGGTACTTTCCAATCTACCCTCACCTACTTCCCGTACCTAAGTAAAGAATGGCAACGAAATACAGAAGAGGAACGTCTCCTTGGCTTATCTCTTACTGGTATTATGGACAATGGCATTCTCTCCGGTAGATCAATTAATGACGCAATGGAAACAGCGTCATTCGGAGTTAATGAGAATGCGTCTCTTGGAGAAATACTCGAAGAATTAAAGAATGTTGCAATTGAGACTAATGCTAGCCTTGCTGACAGCCTCGGTATTAGCCGGAGCACTGCTATTACTTGTGTTAAACCTAGTGGGACCGTATCTCAACTCGTGGATAGCGCCAGTGGTATACATGCTCGTCACTCCGATTATTATATTAGGAGTGTTCGCGCTGACAATAAAGACCCTATTACCCAATTTCTCATAGATCAAGGGGTCTACAGTGAACCCGATGTAATGAAGCCCAATAATACTACGGTGTTCTTCTTCCCAATGAAGTCACCCGAAGGGGCTATTACTCGAAATGAAATGAGTGCAATTGAACAGTTAGAACTATGGAAGATTTATCAGGAGCATTGGTGTGAGCACAAACCGAGTATCACCGTTACGGTCCGTGAACATGAGTGGCCAACTGTTGGTGGATGGGTCTATGATAATTTCGATCTGGTGTCCGGTGTGTCTTTCTTACCACACTCAGACCATACCTACAGGCAAGCCCCTTATGACGAATGCACTGTGGAAAAGTATGAAGAGTTTATGTCCCGAACACCTAGCGTTTTGGAATGGTCACTCTTGAATAAGTATGAGCGTGAAGATAATACGGCAGGTAGTCAGACATTTGCTTGTGGCCCCGATGGGTGTGAGGTAGTTGATCTTGTTTGAGGTATACGGACGTAATAACTGTGTATGGTGTGAACGTGCGAAGGCTCTTCTCAATGAGAAGGGTCTTCCATTCGCATACTATAATATAGAGGAAGACTCTAAAGCCCTACATGAGTTTAAGTTTATTTTTAGGGGAGCAAAAACCGTTCCTCAGATTTGTATAGGTATGTATGATGAAGTCGAAGTTATTGGCGGATATGAGGATTTGGTTAAATGGCTCAAGCAGTCTACCCTAAAATCTTAGAGAGTATGATCTTCCCTACTCAAGCAGAGGCTATCGAGTGGGGAGACAATAAAAAGTCACAGTACAAGGAAGCCGGTAATCCGGTTAAAGTTGATGTAGTTCCCGCAGATGCAACGAGGCGTAGATGGAAAGCAATAGTGTATCTCAAGGTTTAAGGTATAACGAAGGTAAGCTCCGGATGGATTTAATTCCTCCGGAGGCCGATGAAGAATTGGCAAAAATTCTCACTAAAGGGGCAAAGAAATATGCTCCTCGTAATTGGGAATTAGGTATGAAGTGGTCTACTTGTGTAGCCTCTTTGAAGAGACATTTACTTGCATGGGAGAAAGGTGAAGACCTCGATCCTGAAACTGGTGAAAGTCATATGTCTCACATTCTGTGTAATGCAGCTTTTCTTGTAACTTACATTCAAAGGAAAATCGGTGAAGATGACCGAGTTAAAAATAGCTCTTGACTATGACTCTACGTATGATGCTGATCCTAAGTTATGGAATAGCTTTATTGCTAGTTGTAAGACAAATGGTCACACAATCTTTCTCTTAACATATCGTGATGAACGATACGATAAAACTCCTCTTCTCATTGAACTCGAAGACTACATTCCGGTGTATTATACACGAGGAGTAGCAAAGAGATGGTGGGCAGAACAGTTCGGTCCGGGTAAAATTGATATTTGGATTGATGATCGACCCGAAAGTATTCTCGACAATTCGAAGTTCTCTCCAGAAGCATTAGCCGAATGGCGAGTGGGAGATAGAGAAAAACACTACCCGAGTTAATGTAAAAGAAAAACCCCGGAGGAGCGATCCTGCCGGGGTTTCTTTTGTTTATAGTTTACTTATCTAGTTGTTGGATTACTACCTGTTGCGGCCAAATCCAATTCTTTTGTTGGTGCTTTTGGAGGTCGTCGATAACCGAGTACCATAGTAGCAGGGAATGTATCTACAGCGACACTATCCCCTTGATTACCACCGAGTACCTTGATCTTGTCTCCTTCCATACCTACGAAGAAGCCAACATGACCCATCCAACCACCGGGACCATCCTCACCTTCGAGGACAACAACATCACCCTGTGTGGGTTCAGTAGTTTCGGTTCCCCACTTGAGGAATGAACGTGCAGTCTGCTGTCCATTACCATTCACACCGGAAGCCTGTAAGACGGCATTAATCCACGAAGCACACCAAGGTGTCTGTGCGGGATCAACGTCCATACCGGCAGCCTTCTTAATGAATTCTGCAATGACCTTACGATCTTTTGTCTCATTCAATCCGACAAAAGTTGAAGCAATCTCAATCGGTGTATCGGCATCCTTGAACCTAGACCAGTCACCAGTGAAGGGACTAGAAGCAGCCTGTAGGATTGCCTCTTCGTCACCTGCTAGAACTTCTTCAAAGTTGAATGCTGTTTCAGAGAGAGGGGTATTGGGATCGGGGAGTTCATCTTGAATGTCGTCCACTTGTCCGAGGACACCACCCATCTGTTTACCCAACCATTCGAAGAAGTTTTCCTGTCTACCTGCACCGAGGTCAATAGACAACTCCTTCATTACATCTTGATATTGTTTTACCTTCTCCTCTTCCGACATACCGAGACCATCAGCGATGGGGCTCAAAGTATCGAAGACAGAGTTGAGAGTATCAACGGCTCCTTGTACGGGTTTAATCATGATACTCGTTGAGTCGTATGATCCGAGAGAACTACCACCCTTTGTAGGTTTGAGTACGTTGACCGATAGGCGACCCGTAGCGGGATCAAAGTTAACTTCGAAGTTATCAGACCAATGCTCAACATCCTGTACCGCAGCAGCAGCCCTAGAGAACTCAGGGAGTGCTTTAAGTTCAGTACGTGCGGCAGTATACACCATTTCGAGCGATGCTTTGTCTCCCGAAGTTACGAGAGCATTGATAACATCCGGATGGAACATACGACGGTAGAACATTGCGCGTTCACTGTCTTTAATGTAGGACCAAATGGTTGCACCTTCATCGTCTTGACTATAGATAGCCTTGACCCAATTGCGTACTTCTTCCGGAGTACCATCACCAGAGGTAATCGTATCCAGACCACTATTGATTAAGGTGTTAATACCACCGGCTTTCTCCTGTGCGCTCTTGCGCGTAGTGGCAATACTAGCAATGGCATCACCAGCAGTAATTTGCCCCGTAGCAATTCGAGCAGCCATTTCAGGGATAACCTGAGACATAATAGTCTCACTCTTACCAGCCTGATCGAGATAGCGTTCGGCGAGTACCGGACTAATCTCCGAGAGAGCATTAGAGACACGAATATCAGGGTCTTCGAGAAGCATCGCAAGGTCCTGATCCTGCATCAGTTTATTCTGATTGAGGTAGTAGGCAGCCAAGCCATAGTCCTTATTGGCTAACATATCTTCGATAACAGTGAAGGGAGCCATAGCCTGATTGACTAGGTTATCGAGTTTTGTTTTGTCTCCACCGAGGATCATGTTGTAGGACTTACCCTCACCAATATCTTCTGCGAGAGCAGCCTGCAAACTAGAACGTAAGATTGCATTTGCAGAATTGATCTGTTGCATGAGACCGGAGTATTCCTCTGTGGTAAAACCACTCGCCTGCATGTCAATGATCTTCTTCATAATCCCCTTCTGATCGAAGCCGAGGATTGTACTCGTACCATTCATGAACCCCTGTACGATAAACCCTAGCTTTGCAGCAGCACCTTCGGTTGCCATTTCCTCAGTGAGATTATCTTCGGCATCGAGACGAGCAATCTCTTTCTGTCTAGCCTCATTGTCATAGTCCTTTGCTTTGGCTTTAGCTACTTCAACTCGGACATGATTAATGTCGTAAGCACCGGGATTAGAGAAGAAACCGGGGATAGCGTATTCAATGTACTTTGCATTCTGGTCTATCCAATCTCGCTCTTCCTTTGCAGCTTTCTCAGCAGCAGTCTGATTGGCTCCGAGTTCTGCGAGTAGAGCATCCCGGAAAGAATTAGCCGGACGAATACCGGTAACACTGCGAATAGTTTCGTCTACGATTGGTTCGTATCCGGGATACTTCGAACGTAGGTTCTTTGAGAGGGCAGTTAGCTGTCCATAGAAATAGACATCACTAATCTTACCCTGCTCAAATGCCGTCTGCAAAGTTTGTATAGTCTGTTGAGAAGTCTGTACCTCTAGTGGGAGATTGTCGGGATCATAGGGTGCCATAGCGGCATCAAATCCCTCTTGAGCATCCCTCTGGATACTATTCTGAATAGACTTATCCATTAACTCGGCACCACCTTTTACGACAGTACCGATACCTTCAAACAGAGTTTCAAAAGTCCTATTGGGAAGGATACCACGGGAAGCGCCGGTCTGATCCGGCATATTCGGTGCGGGTACACCACCAACATCGGGATTGAATGTGGCCATTTAAGTATTAACTCCTACCAGTGGCATCTTTAACGATTTCTTCATAACGACGAAGGATGGACTCATCCAAAGGCTCTTCATCGAGGGCTCTACGGTATGCATCACGGAACTCTCTGTTGTTAAATCCAGCGAGGATACCGTGACTCTTTGCACGCGAGAATAGTTTCTTTGCCTCATCCAAGTTTCCGTCTCTCATTGCGATAATAGCACGACGATAGTCTGCAATCATACTCTTCTGCGCACTAGCCTTGGAAGCCTTGATTGACTCCATAGCTCCCATCTGAGTGAATGCATCCGAGACACGATCAGGGTCTAAGCCGAACACAGCAGACACAACAGCTTCCATTGCGTCCACATTTTCCGTGAGGATATTTTCATTCTGTGAAATCCACCTCTTGAGGTTAACAGCCTCATAGAGTTTAACAGTGTTGTTCACAGTAGAGATATTACGGAATGGTTCAATGAGGTCCTGAACCGTGATAGGGAATACTACATCATCGTTGGGGTTGGCAGCAGCAAACATACCATACACACTCGGAGCGGTATCCATCCACATGTCTCCGATGATACCACCAGAGGCACCCTGTAGGACCTCATAGTAATCAATATCACCTTTGATAACATCGTAGAATGTAGTGAGGCCACCGGGACCGTACTTCTCTGCGACATTGAAATCGTGTCCAGAGAGGAGTTCAACGAACGAAGCAGCAAAGCCATCAATGAATGGTTCATACGGGGTATTATCGTACTGCACACCATTCTTTGCTAATTCATCACGGAGCCATTCCCTAATGGGTACAACACCCGTAGACATACCAGCAGCGGTTGGTACACCATACATGAGAGACATTGTGCCAAAGAGACGAGCCTTCTCCATACCGGTTAGCTTATTACCGATCATGAGTTCCATGAGGCGCATCTGATAACCCATGAACTGAGTTAAGACACTACCGAGACCATTTTGCCACAAGGCATTACTGTCTCTAGTCATGTTACCCGTCATATCGGTAGCACGTTTGAGTATCCATGCTTCGTCTGAACGAGTGAGTGGACGTCCTTTGATTAACTTCTTTCTCTCGCTATACGCTGTCGCGAATGCAACAGATCGAGCCGTACGCTCACCAGCACGGAAGGGTTCAGTACCCCAATCAAAGAGAACTGTACCTACTTTCGATTTGGACAGTTTGGGAGGAGAGAGGTCGTCAATGAATGAGACGTCTCCACCAACATGACCGAAGCCACTACGGTAGTAAGCATCACGGAGTTCTTCGAATTCATCAGCACTCCAACCACTCAATCCAGAGAGTTTCTGCCCCATTGCCCTAACCCATTCTTTCTTGGCATATGCAGACATCTGGAGAGCCGAAGCAACCTTTGCTGCACGTAGACCATGAGTGGGAGCAATGGCAATAGCCATGAGTGAAGTAGAAGCCTGTAAGAAGAACTGCTTTGGATTGAAGAAACCCATCTTGGTTTGGAATGCAACCCAACGCATATACTTATCGGCATTACCAATCTTGGTGAGGGCGTTGTCGGCTAACCATTCGGCACGATCACCAAACTTGGAACCGAGACTACGAACAATTCTCTCCTTATATGCGTCCACCTGTCTATCGAGGAAGGTACGATGGTTAAAGAGATTGAGTACGGACTTACGAACATTCTCTGCAACCTTCACACGGTTGGGATCGGCTCCATTACGATACTTCGGTTCGAGAATAAACGCAAAGCCATTAGCATTGAAGTCCGCTTCCGTACCATCGAGTAGGTCCCTAAACTCTTTCGTAAAGTCACGGATACTCTTAATACGGTAGTCATTGAGAACATGAACATCAATCATGTTACTCATGGACATACGAAGAGTATCATATGGAGATACAAGATTGTCACCTTCGAACTTGAAGATTGTATCTTTCTCCGTAGCCCAAGTCTCCATTGACTCATCAGCACGATCCCCGACGAAGCGAGCACGTACATTACGAGACAAATCAAACTCACTGTCTACGTCGAAAGAATTGATACCATGCCCATCCCTAGCTGCCTTCTCAATGTCGGCACTGTCAATTGTACGAGCACCGGCTTTGGTTGAAGTAAACGGAATGTTGAGGTCAATCTCCTTCTTGTCTACCATTTCTTTGAAACGTGTAAACGGAAAGACGGGAAGGTTATCTTCAAAATACTTGGCAACAGTAGGATCACCATTGCGCATCATCTGTCGAACGGTTTCGAGAGTCTTGGTAATGAACTTGGCTTCATCTGCACTACGAGCATTGACAATCGAATTGTCTCCGAGGTAACGACCACGGCCATTCTTAACAGCAACTTTAGCTTGCTTAACGTAGTTGGGATACTTCGCCATCATACGAGAACCATCGGAATACTTCATATTGAGCAAACCGACACGATTACGTTTGGGGCTCTTTACGAGGACAAAATTAAAGTATTCGTCGCCGAGTTTAGTAAAACCCTTGTACGGTTGAATGATTTCAAAACCGTTATCAATAATTTCTTGAATACGTGTCCAGTCTTTGGTACTCATACTCGCAGAGAAGTAATTCTGTCCTTTTAATACGTTACCAGAACCATCGACAACACCAATACGAAAAGGTTTAGTAGTACCACGAGGCAATGCCGATAGAGCTTTACCTTCCATATTAACGAAGTTCTCACCTACCTTGAAGGAGAACTCCTCAACACCCATGATCGCTTTCTGTTTGAAGACGTCTAGGTCTCGAATGATAAAATCTAAATCGTATGCTTGTTTGAAAGCGTTCCATGCGTCTAGTTCCGCTTCACTAGGTAAGCGACTGAACATTGCATTGAAAGCATCCTCAAAGTCGGCAGCGGTCTTATACGTTAAACCAACACCATCGGTTCCAACATGGTCACGGCTCTTAGTGAAGAACTTCTCCATGTCCTTCTTCTCGGTCTTCGAGAGCGCACGAAATGGAGCAGCTAACTCTTCCAAAAGAGCAGACATATGTTCGGAGGTCTGTGTAGCAACAGATCGAGCACGGGTCTGTTCAACAGACACCTTACGATCTGCACCGTAGACAAACGAGAGGAAGCGACGATCAAATGTATCGGGGGTTACATTCTCAGTTTCAATCTCTAGGTCTCTAACGGAACTCTTGGTTTCATCGACATACTTCTTTGTCTCAATTACCCAACCATGATCTGTTTCTAGGATCGAATAATCATCGGTCTTGAACTTGAACCAATTCTTCGCAGCCTTCTCGGCAGAGAGTTTGGAACCGTATGCACTACCGTCCTTCTTTCCCCACTGAACAGAAACCTGATACACATTACCGAGAGAATCTTCGGCAGCATCACGAGAGACATGAACCACGTTGTGATTGGCGTGATTGAAGGTACTCCACAACTCATCCTCGGTTTCCTTGAAAGCGAGTTCGAGAGCCTGTGGAGTTAAACGTTCAACCCTATTGAGGTCTCCTAGGATTTCGAGAGCCTTACCGGCACGATTGAGTGAAGCCTGCGCCAAGCGATTAACCACGGCAGCAGATGCACGCAGAGGACGACCAGCCCATGCCTCTTGAGGACGAGCGATACTCTCTACGAGTTGTTCAACATCACCTATACGACGAATGTCCTGACCGGGGAGCTTACGAGCCTCTAAAGCGCGAGTGAACGTAATACGAGCAGCTTCCTTCTCTAAACCCGCACGAGTAGCCATTTCGGCCATTTCTTTCGTGGGAGTAATGACAGCCTTTGAAGCTCCTTTTAATCCTTTAGCAAAGAGCTTAATCGGAAGGAAAGAGGCAATGTCAATACCCGCAAAGATATTTTCGATACTCTTATCCGTATCCGAGTAGGACAAGAAAGCTTCGAGGAATGTCATTGCACCTAGGTAATTGCCTTCACCCACAGCCTTATCCACACCCTGTCTCAAAAGAGCTTTCGCCTTCGAGGGAGACAAAGAATGTAGATACGTAATCTGAGCTTCGATAGTATCACCGGGAAGGAAAGCCTTGAACGGGCTATCTGTGAAGTTCTCGTACTGTACCCACGAGAGGAAAGGAATGAAAGCTTGTGCCCATGCAAACCCCTGAGAGATAATACCACTCTTATTGTAGAGAGTACGTACTTCATCGAGCATGTCTGCTGCAATCATATTACGAGCAGAGGCATCCTCAACACGATCCATAATGTCGAGGGTTGCTTCGGGATTGGCAGCATACGCTTCATCAGCTAAGCCGGTCTCTTCATTGAGAAGCGTAGCAGAGAGGTCTGTAATCTTACGAGCGTATTCCTGTTCGAGAATGGTACTCAAGTCCGGAGAACTTAAATCTTCTTCCGTGAGACCTTTGACAACCTCGACGTCGAGTTGAGTGGGAGACCCCCCTCTTTGAGAAGCAATCTCTGCAACAATACTGTTTCGAACGTCCTGTAACTCAACAGCTTTACGCTGTGCGAGAAGTTCAGCAAAGCGATCCTGCGTCTGAGTTTCCAAGGCAGCACGAATACTCGGTGCGCCGGGAGAGAGGTTCGGTCCTAAAGCAATGTTAATCTTCTCAGCTTTGTCGTCCTTATACTCAATCGAATGAGGAGTAGCAGGGTTCATTAAGGAGATACCCTGCGAAGTCTCTTCGGGAGTGAGGGGGATTTTAGTCCCTACGGCAAACACCATTATATAATCCTCATTACGGCTTTACTGCGTCACCAGTGGCAAATGAACCAACTCTACCAATCGACTCCGATCCGGAGAATAAGGCTCCACCGAGGGAACTCAAACCACCACCAAATGCAGCAAGTGTCTGTCCACCGGCCATATCTCTATTGGCTGCGAAGATACCCGCGCCAATCTCTTGTCCTTGATTAATGCCAACCATGTTAGTTCCACCCTGCTGAGCAATCTGACCAAAGCCACCTTGCAAGCCTGAACCTTCCGCAGCACCAGCAGCAGTTGCTCCAACGAGAGCCTGAGCACGAGCACGTAAGACATTACGGATAACAGAGCGTCTCTGTCGAGCACTCTCTAAATTCATCTGTTGTTCACGTAATCTCTCTGCTCTAACAGAAGCTTTACGCTGTTGTTCCTGACCAGCCATAGTAACGGCAGTACCAGCAACCGAGGCAGCCAAACCGATACCGGCAATAATTGTTGACAATGCTGCCATTTATATGAAACTCCTCATATATGTTTCTTCTGTTTTCTCAAACCCCATACCTAGGTATAGTTTAGATACCGAAGGTGGAGACAAACCTGTTAAGGAAGCTAAAGTAACTGTTCGAGCACCTTTACGATACGCCCAATCTTCAAACGCATACATGAGGTCTAGGGAAGCTTTCGATTTACGAAATTCGGGATCAACCCACCACGCTAGCTCCGTTGCAACCTTTTCCTCACTAAAGTATGGTTCATTTACAATACCGAGTAGCATACCTACCGGCTTATCGTCATTAGTTAAAAAGATCAAGATAATCTCTTCCCCCACAACATCAAAAATTTCTTTGAGTTTCTTTTCAGAGAGTGGAAGACGAGAGAAGGGAGAGAACTCATGAAACGCATGTGCCATTCGATAATAGGCTTCTAAGTCCTCATCCCTTTTCAAACGTAGATTAAGGGACATTACCTGCTGTCTCACTAACTGCCCATCCAACAATGGTGAAGGGCTTACCAGTTTGGGATCGAAACTTAAACTGTAACGAGTAACCCGATCCTCTAATCTTTATTTTCCTACGAGAATAATCTTTGGTTGTATCACTCACGAAGACCTGCTGCGAAGTTGTGTATCTACCGGTCAATGGACTATTTGCATAATCCCAAATCCCTTGTATCAAGCAACCTGCATTTGTCTCCTGTTCGGTTACGACAACGATGTAGTTATTCTGGAACTTACGTAAGAGGTCTCCACGTACACGATACCCGGTAATGAAATAACTTTCGAAGTCAACTCCATCACCATCAAACGTTTCCCAATCTAAGTAGTCACTATTGTTAAACTGAGATACCGTTACGGCAGTTGCACTCGACGCCCCAATAGTTCCGAAAGTAAAGAACTTCACCAAGGAAGCTCCTTCGTCTCCAATCAAATCATCATTATTACTCTGATTAGTGAAAATTAATCCACAGACCTTTGGAGTACCGTCAGAGATTGTATGAGTAGAGAAAGAGCCGTTAGTTAAAGTGAGCACCAACAATTTATCGTAGTTGTATCTTGACGTAGTTGAATTAGGTGTGGTCGATTTGTAGATATAGTGTACCGTCTTATTGATGTTATTATATGTACCTTTTACGTATGGTAAGTTTTCGTTTGGTATCTCGTTAATAACAGTTTGAATTGTTGGCTCGGTAATATTTACCACAGTTTCTTCACCCGAATTAGGATCGAACTGAATTGAGTAGATACCGGCAGTATCCCACCAGATGGGGGAACCTTCCGCGACAACAATGCTGTTACGAGCAACAATCGAAATATTGGAGATACGCTGTACAGAATAATCCTCAGCAGTGAAGATACCATTTGGTCCAGTGATCTTCCAAATACCATTAGTACAGAAGACGTAGAGGGCAGAGCGGGCAGCAATCATACCAACCACTCTTTCAATCTCCGGGATAACTACAACACCACCATCCGAAGGTAACAGGTCTGCATTGTGTTCCGAAGTGGGATCATTAACTTGGTAACATCTACCGGCATCCGTAATATCTTCAATAATTTTTGAGAAGTAGAGATTGGAATTATATCCCGTTGCATCTATACCTGAATACCACACACGACCTGCATAAAAAGAACACACTGCTGGACGTTGATCGCTAGAAGAATTTTCTGTAATTACATTACCAGTAATTGTGCTTCTATCGGTATCCCATGCACTATAGATGTAATGTCCATTGGGAGCAGCAGTATTACCAATAGCAAATTTGTCGGCTTGTGCAGGATCAAACTCTTCATTAGAATCTTTGAAAAGCCACCAAACATCTGCATTACTAGGAAAATCAGTTCGAATAGCATCCCAATCTGTAATAGGATTTGTAATACTAACACCAACATCTACAGAACCATACCACCCTTGGTTCCATAGATTATATTCATGTGTATCAGTGAGAGTAGCCGGACGCTCATCAATATCGAGACTGTCATTTAAGCGTACAAAATCTCTTGTCTGAACAGCAATCTCGGTTACGGTAATATCATCTGCACTAGGATCATACTCAACGTAGAATGGTTCACACAAAGGGTGTGTTACGAAAAGATAACCTTTACCGGAAGCAAAATTACATTCTTTCGCTGCTGTATATTGACCAACGTTATCTCCGGGAACATCAACGAGATAATCATCTAGGTCAACAGAAAAAGTCTTTCTATTTGCAGAAATGTTGTTGTCGTCATTCACTTCGAAAAATACGAGACGATCACCAATCTGTTGTACAACAAAAGAGATAGCTCCATCACTACTAACAGTAGTCCAATTGTACTCAGTGAAGACAATATCATCATAATAATCGGAGGGAGTACCGGCAGATGCCATGATACTCATTGTTGACAAATTGGTTATTGCATATGCAGTTTCATAGTCGATACCATATCGACGAATAACTTTACCGTTCTTTGTGTAGACAACATTATCCGTTTCCACCACCGAGTTCTCGGGGTAGTTCATTGCCGTTGCTTCGGTAATTAAACCCTTCGAGAAGTTATTCTCAATGGTAACGGCACTAGAACGGGGCATTATTTAACTCGCTGCTGTTTAACTTGAACTCTATGTGCGTAGTTCTCGATGTACTGTTTGGCTGTCTCTGGAGAGGTAAAGGAACCTCGAAGCTCTCTAGGAAGTACACCAACTTCGGTATGAACGGTCCAGAGTTGGTCTCCGTTGGACCTACGAATAGTAAACTTACGAGTATCCGCAGTTACTAGGCGTTCATTTTCATTTAAGCGTTCTAACGTTACCATTATTTTCTACCATATCCTCTATACATGCCTGTACGGCGATCAATGTTATTCTTGGTTCTCTGTGCCGTGATAATGTTACGACGTTCCTTCTTCTCGGCTTTGGGGTTCTCAACCTGCTTGAGTTCGATAAAAGCCTGAGCCTTTGCTGCCTGCAAGAGAAGTTGAAACTGCCTCGGATCGAGGTCCGGAGTGTAACTATCCGACATTGTAAAGGTTGGTTCGATCATTCCTTCACATAAGGTCTTAGCACCAACGAGAGTTGAGTTTGCTGTCTCATCAAAACTATCGAAGATCAAACGACTATCGTCAAAGCTAGTGTAGTATCCCGGTAACTGATCGTTACGATACTTGAAAGTGAAACTCTGAGAGAGACCATTCGTGATGGTCATTGACTCCACATTATCCTCGTCTACATCATAGGAACTAATGTGATCGAGGAAGTCATAGAACTCTTTGAAGTATACTTCGTAGTATACGGGATCGGCTACGGTGTTGTTATTATACATTACCTTATTGACATCGAGAACATTACTCGGTTTGGTCATTAAGGTTGGCTTAGTGTTGTCACCACTAGCAGTCAACTGGAAGATGTCTCTACCTTCGGGAAGGTCCTGATTGGAGAGAATATCAAAGTAACATTCCTTGATGATATTCGCAACGGCTAGAGACTCAACGCTATCCGTGATACTCGACACTTCATCGCTATCCATACTTTCGAGGATACGTTGTGTCAGTTCAATTAATGTATAGCGCATCAACCACCTCTACTTTTTAGGAACCATTCCCATACTATGTAACTAGCTCCAATAACGGAGGCAAACCACATTAGTCCACTTTTAATTACTCGTCCTAGTCTGTTTGTTGCTAATAGGTTTTGAGCGAATTCTTTGAGAATTTTTTCTTCGTCTTCTGAGAGATTACTCATTTCTTTGCAAACCTCGACATAACAGCTTTAGTGCCATCAACGATGAAGAGAGCAGAGATAATCCATGCAGCCCATTCCTCTAAAGGTCCGGGGAGTTGTGCAACATTCCATTCTCCGGGGAGAATTGTATCGGCAATAACTGCTGACCACCATACACCGAGAGGTACGACAAAGAGTAACTGGAACCACCAAGTACGCCCAACAAGAAGAGAAGCCTGAGCATTAATCCATGTACGAGTTACTTCGGCTTTAATCTTTTCCTTCTCAACTTCATTGTCCATCTTACTTTCGATGGTCGAGAGAATGGTATCGAGGCTACCGCCAGTGAATAGACTACCAATGCCCTTCCCAATGTCGAATAAGAATTTACCGACGCTTAGCAGGTTCATTTGTAAAAATCCTCCAAATAGCGAGGAACACTCTAACTAAGGGGTGTACCCACTGTTTCTTTTCTTCAACTTTGGTTACTACGGGTTTGGGAGGGCTCACAGGGGCCGGAGGTTCAACCGTACGAGCCTTCGGGGGTTCTTTTGGTATGGGTATAGCTTCCGAGGCTTCATACGCCGCTAGAGCGATCTTAGCCCATTTTACTCGCTCGGGGTATTTCTTAACTCCGGCTCTTTCGAAACTATCTTCAAAGGCGATTGTTTTATCTTCGAGAGAGTTGACAGCTTTGAGTTTAGTTAATGCTCGTTTTTCCGTTGTGGTTAGTTCGACAAACAAGAACTTATAGTTTGCCTCATTGGAACGTGGATCGAGCTTGTTACGCTTACAGTAAGCTTCGAACTCTCGTCTACGAGGTCCCGTCCACTGAAACCAACCAAAACCACCACGAGAGCCCTTCACTACCGGTTCAAGTTCCTGTAGTAAAGTGAAGCCGAGACTTTCATATCCGGCATTACCAAAGACAGCAGCAGCGTCTAATTTGGTGAGGTTGAAATCCTTCATTAGAAGTTTCATATATTTTGGTACGACGCTCTTGAAATTATCCTTGGGGTCCATTATATCTCTTTCCTGTTAGTATCTCCCAAAGGGTTTTACCTTTGAGTCCCCTAAAATTGAACACCATCCATGATCCTATGAAGGTGCCCGTTCCTACAATAATTGCATTAATTGGACTGATGGGAAAGATACAGGCTACGAGGTCTGCATTAGCGATGGTCCAATCCATAAAATCCGAATTAGGTTGCTGGAACGCGATGTCATGTAGATCGCAGCAAGTTTTCCAGTTTCCATCGAACCAAAAGTCACATCCGTTTGTAATCGGTTCCATTTCATTGTGGTCTCAAAGCGAAAGAAATTCTAACTGCGTCTTTTTCAGCCGTAGAAATAAAAGTTGTATTTCCTACTGCACCTGCTGTTCGTTTAATTCCACCAGCAGCGGCAAAGCCACCATCCCACCCGGTAGTTGTTGAATACTCCACTAACTCATCAAATCCTTCTAAATCGGCATTTACCCAATCAGAAAATAAACTACTAGAAGAAGTATTAATATCGTGACCAATCATTGTAATAACAAAACAGTTGGGAACGGTAGTTGTAACATTTGGTACAGAGTTCGAACCATCACTACCTTCTGACGGTTCAATTCCTCGCATACTAAAATTACCTTCGGTGTTTGTAGCGTCTAATTGAGTTGTGGTATTTACACCTCTAAACGTTAAAGCTGCACCAATTAACTGATCGCCACCACTATTCAAGGTAATTACTGGATTTGAACCCGTGTAGAATAAACCAGAAGCTCGTACTTCAAAATCACCTTCGTCGCGATACGCTAATTCGGTTGATCCTGTTGGACCACTAGCAGAACTATCTTGGTCCCATTGATACATACAAACTAAGTAATCACCACTTTGAGTAGAAGCATGAACCGGTAAAGTTAAATTACCATTTCCACTTCTAACTGCACGACTACCAACTCCTATGAATGAAACCGTCCCACCACCAGTATTCATAAACATACTAGAAAATGTACCGGGAATACTCATGACCAAGCTTTCGATACATTCAACCTAATCTCTGTCGAGGACACAACATCATAGTCAATATAGTCAATTGCCGCAGCAGCAGTTGAGAGAGAAATAGCCGAACCACCAGCAGTTTTATGATTACTAGACTTGGTGAGAGTTCGAGACCCTGTACCATCTTGAATAACCTTGATACGTCCTCTACGTCCGACAACAGTATTGGTTGGATTACCGAGAGTCCGATTACCACCGAGAGTAACTTGGAAGTCAATTCCGGTAGACATATCCCATGCGATGGTTGCGGCATCGGTGAGTGTAACAACAGCCATTGCTGAATTGACAACATCTGTCGTTAAGATACGATCTGCCGTATTGGCTCTCACATTGGCAACTGTCGCTTCTTTAGCTGTTAAATTAGCCGGGGTAATTGCTCTAGCAGTATCCGTACCTGTTTGTGTCTCTGCATCTGTGGCTAACTCGACAACACCTGTTGCACTATCGGTAGCAGACTGTTTGATATTTGAGAATGCTGTAGATGCGTTGTCAACATCGGAAAGATTGTTACTTGCAAACAAATCACCAGTACCAACACCACCGGGACCGCGTATGTTTACTGCGTCTCCGATTGCAGAGACCATACCATCAGAACCTACATAATAATCAATGTAAGTTGTGGGAGCAGTACCTTCACCACCAACGTATTCCACTAACTGCATTACACGTTCATCGCCATTGGCGACAATAGCGAATACGGGAGACCAACCATCATAACCGAGAGCGGTTATATCGTCGATGAATACGGGAGTACCGCCGAGAGTAATACTAGTAACGTCGAGTGCATTAACATTGAGAAGGTCATTATCGTTCATGTCTAGGTCTGCACTCATTGTATTGGGTGAAGTACCATCACGAGATAACGTATTCTCCATTGCCGTTTCTACAGCAGCGAAGTTGTTGTTGATTGTCGTAATAGCAGCGGTTTCAGCACCACTGATATTAGTCAAGTCAGACGTTGTTAGTTTCGCCATTTAACTTGTTAATCCTTTGACTGCAAACTTAACATGAGCATTACCTTGGTTGGAAGAAGCGTTAATAGAAGTATCACCGGTTGCACCAGCCGTTGCTTTAACACCTGCAACTGCCGCTACACAACCATCGTCACCACCTGTTGTAGTTTGTTGATCTATAATGGCAAGATCAGTTAAATTAGCATTAGATGGACTATTATAGCTCGTTGCTAATGTACCAGCAAGACCAATTATGACAAGAGTATTTTCAACAGTTGTAGTTACCCCATCAACAGAAATACCACTAGATGCTGTTTGTCCATTGTGAACGATATCACTACCTAGCCAATCCTCACCACCGGAACCCCAATCCACACCACGTAAGACAACAGCCATTGCGATTTGATGATCACCGGTATCAGGGATAGAGGCGCTTGTTTCCGTTCCGTCGGATCGTTTCCAATAAACCGAAATGGCGTTATTTGTTCCCCAAGCCCTGTGGCTGTCGGTTAGATATGTCCAATTGGGAATAGAGCCGGACGGAGCAAAATCACCGCCATCATCTTCCTGAAAGAAAATTAAAATTAGATCATCTGCTTGCAGTCCTAATCCACTTACATCAATACTACCTGATCCAACTCCATTAAATTGAGCAGTTGTAGGAAGAATTGTTGGTGTTACACGTGGACCGGCAACACCATCATTTACTTGCCACCCAATATTTGAGACAAAAAACATTACACACCTAATTTATTACGAATAGCAGTTTTTAATTGTGCAGCCGTACGTTGAGGAATAGGTTGAATTGATTGCATTGCGGAACGGAAATTTGCCAGACTAGAAGCATTAGCACCAGCCTCAATTATTGCTGCCATACGAGTAGAATGAAGATTGAGTTCATCCATAATCACTAAGACAGCAGCACGAGTAACATCTTCTATTTGGTCCATTACATTTGCTGTTTCGTCTAAGCGACTAACGTTCCAAGCGTCAATTTCTACTTGAGTCCATGGAGTCCAGTTCTGAGTAACAGTAATTGTATCAGTATCAGTTCGAGTTGTTACAGTTTCACCTTTATGGTAAAATTGTCCGGGTTGCATAAAGTCAACTTCTACAATCTCGATAAATCTATAACCGAGACCTTCATCCCCAACCTTAACAGGTGAAATAATCCGACGATTTCGTCCATTGATTGTAACTTCAAAACTACGAGGGATTGTATTATAACGTTTTACAATCTGACCTGTATCAATTTTTTCGATTGCGTATCTAGTTACTGTTGCCATATTATGCTGTTACCTCTGTAATAATCATGCAAGAAAAATCGCCAACAACAGTACAGTGACATAAGTATTCAGCAGTAGTAGCGGTTCCGAAAGAGTCACCAGTTACGAGAGACCAACCGGAAGTTGTAATTGCACCTGCACCTGTCGTATTTTTAACAACCAGTAAGTAAGACCCTTGATTTGATCCTGGAGCGATTGTACCGGCTCCATTATTTGTAATCTTCTGAATTGGTCTGTCACCGGGATCGGGTGTAATAGTTGCACCGCTCAAATTACCCAAATCATTTGTTGTAACTCTAGCACCACCAGTAATCGTTTGGTCTGCCGTGTCGAGAAGAGCAACACTAGAAGAAGTCGAGATACTGGTTCCCGAAATTGTTAGTCCGGTACTAGCACTCAACCAAGTAATTGCGCCTGCGCTATCGTCCCAAAAGACAATACGATCAGCACCGGGATCACTGAGATTTGCGCCCGTACCACCATTTGCTAATGGAAGCTGTCCGGTTACACCACTAGAGAGCGGAAGACCTGTAGCATTGGTTAATGTACCACTAGCGGGAGTACCGAGAGCACCACCAACAAAATATGCGGAACCTGTACCTACTTCGTCCGTGAGGAGAGCACGCAAATTGGCACTCGAAGGAGTAGCAACGAAGGTATCAAAGTTAGCAGCACGAGTAACACCAGCCCATGAAGTTAAGTCTGCATCAAGAGGTTGTTTACCGTCTAGTTGTGTCTGAATGGCACTAGTAACACCATCGACATAATTGAGTTCGGTGGTAGTTAAAGTAGCCCCATCCAAGATATTCAACTCTGAACCGGAAGCAGTTAGTCCTGTAATAGTAGCTTGCTTACCGTCCAATTGAGTTTGAATTGCGGATGTCACACCATCAACATAATTCAATTCAGTAGTAGTTAAGGTAGCACCGTCGAGAATATTCAGTTCCGCTCCGGAAGCAGTCAAGCCAGTAATAGTTGCCTGTTTACCATCCAACTGTGTCTGAATAGAAGACGTTACACCGTCTACATAGTTCAACTCGGTAACGGTGAGAGTTGCTCCATCTAAGATATTCAGTTCAGCAGCGGTAGCAGTCAAACCGAGAGTAACTAACTGTGCGGCAGCATTGGCATCGTCGAGTAGTGCCAGACCGGCAGCAGTAGGATTTACAGCAGCATACTCATCGAGATTGGCGCTGTATGCTTGAACGGAGACACCAATATCTGCATCCTGTAATGAACTATCTGCTAAATCGAGAGACGCATTAACAGACGCGTCAAGTTTGGACTCATCAATAGATGCAGCAATCAAAGATGCTGTAATATCTTGTCCGGTTAAAGTGAAATTGATTTCTGAACTGTCTGTAACCGTAACAGCATCATGACGCGCAGCAGTATTTGCAGCTACATCGGCATTGTTGGAAACTTCGGTATCAAAGTCACTGATCGTTGAAGCCGTCTGAGTACCGGTATGGTTGGCACGATCAAAAGCATCATCCATAATATTCTGAGGATCATAAGTAGCAGCAAGCATGTCACCACTACCTGCTCCAGCAGGACCTTCCGGGCCAATAATATTGGCAATTGAAGAGCCCCATGCACCGGCAGCTTTGGGACCATACACGTCACCGTTAGACGTGTTGAGGTACATGTCACCATCTTCACCGTCATTCAAATCTGACGGGGCACCAGCCTGAGCAATCCAAACTACATTGTCGCCATCGGCTCCGGCAGGTCCTTGTTCACCCTGCTCACCTTGCTCACCTTGTGGGCCAGTTTCACCCTGTTCACCCTGTGGACCAGTCTCACCTACGATACTAGCGACATCAACACCACCTACAGTGAGGCTTTCAACATCGACAGCACCAGCATTGAGAATATCGTATCCATTCATATCGAAATCGGCATTCATCGCATTCGGAGCAGTTCCGTCACGCGAGATAGTATTCTCAATAGCCGTTTCGATACTCGTATTATTGGCATTGATTGCGGCAATAGCGGTTGTTTCCGCCCCACTAATATTTGCTAGATCAGTTAAGGTAACTTTAGCCATACATCAAATCCCAATGATTGAAATAAAACGAATGGGGCCGAAGCCCCATCCATTAGTTGGTAGCCGCAGGACGCTTAATGTAACCACGGACGATAATCCGCAGTTCACCAGCAGTGTATGCAGCTGTATCGTAGTCCGCTACGAGGACACCGGCATTTGCAGTGACAGTACCAACGAGGGCACCAACACCGGTAGTACCAACTCGATAACGAGTGGTCTCACCAGCAGCATCGTGCGACGTGATCGCAACCGCAGCGAGCAGACCATCAGCATCAATTGCCGTAGTCGTATCGAGACGATTGAGACCAACATTGAGAACCGCCGAACCACCAGAGGTGGCAGCAGTTTCAGTAAAGACTTCGACCTCTTCGATGAAGAAACCAGACGGGATAACAATACCCGTGGTATCCGGAACGAGAGCCGAACCAGTACCGAGTGCAGTCAGGGTGAGATTAAACTCAAATTCCCGGAGAGCACCAGACGAGGGGAGTTCACCACCACGGTTGACCTCAGCCTCGGTAGTACCAAGACGAACCCGCAAGCCGTCTTCATTAATCCATTCTGCCATTTGTCATATCTCCTATTAATTACGCAACCTGATCGGTGTCGCTGATAATGACAACGAGGCTCTCCGGACGCCAGAGACCGAACCCATAACGGCAGGTTGACACATACTCCTCACGCTGGTAATCCTTGTTATACTCGGAGTCCACGTGGGGCTGTTCACGGACGAGGCCAATGAACGGGCGTGCATCGGGGGCAGCCGAGAAGAACAGGTTGGCAACACCAGCGGCGGAAGTACGGGAAGCACCCGGACCGTCGATAGTCTCATTCACGGACTTCTTGAGGTTCTGCGAAGTATACACGTCCCAACCGAGGACGTTAAACGCGAACTTAGAGCCGGTAATGAGATCGTCGCGCATGACACCTTCCCACTTGGGGTTGTTGTCGAGAGAGACGAGGTTGGCTAGGGTCTTGAGAGTATACTCCACGGAAGGATCAACAATCGCGACGAGGTTAGTCATGGGCGCATTGGCCATTTCGAGGGCGTAGGTAGCGAGGGCAAAGTCCTTGAGGGCAATAACCTCACTCGTACCGGACGCGATGAAACGGTGATCCGCACCATTAATCGTGTTTGCATTGGAAGCGGTCTGACCATCGGGACCAACTTTCAGAGCATCGACTTCCATCTGCTTCGCGAGGGCACGGTACATGTTCGGGACGAACTTTGCAGCGAGCTGTTCGAAGTAGAAGGAGTCCTGCTTCATCTTGTTGGTGATGTAGAGGCCGGTCTGCTTGTACTGCGAAATGGTGAACGTGAAGTTACCAGTATCGAAGGACGTATAAGTGACCGGGCGACCCTCGGCATAGTCAGAGACTTCGGCCTGACCGATAGACGGAATATTAATCGTATCGCCATCAGGGAAATCTTCAACCATGTCGATCCACCGCATTGCAACGAGGTCTTCGAGGAAAACCTCCTTGAGCTTGGACGACCAAAGATTTGAACGGATCAAATGATCGGTCGAAGTAGTAGAAAACGACATATTACTTCTCCATTAGTTTATTATTGGAAGAACCTCTCCTTCAATTCCAAGGCATCTCTCAATTCCTGAGCCTGTGTCTTGGGATCGTTGTAGAGCTTCGGGTTTTCTTTTCGGAGCTTCTGGTAATACTGCTGATTGCGCACGCCTGAATTATGGCTCGGGAGGTTTACTGTACCGGTCGGTACGACACCACCACTAGGCTTGGAAACGGGATTATCAAGTCCGGTGAGGCGAAAGAATGCCGCAGGAGACTCTTTAGCGAGGTCATTGAGTTTACTCACGGGTAAACCGAGAGCACTAGCAGCCTTTGAAATCTCGGCACTAGCATTAGCACCATAGACTTCGGCGAGCTTATCGACAACCTGCTTCTTGTTCGCTTCCTCACGCTGCGCGAGAGTAATACGGTTTAGCTCTTCTTGGACAGTTTTAGTAATGTCCACGGGGGGAGAAGCAGACTCACCATTGGGTGTACCTTCGTTTTGGTTATTCGGAGGATTGCCCTGATTGGGTTGACGAATGGCCTCATAGAATTCCTTGAGACCCATTCCTAGTTCTGCCTTTTTACGAAGATCGGCAAGCTCGGCTTCCAACGTGGAAATGTGCCTGTCGCTCTCGTACTTACCACGGGCTAGCTTTTCGACGTCAATTTCATCGGCATCTGCCTTCTTGAACTTTGACTTGGCGTAGTCCAGTGGATTGACCTCTTCGTTATGGTCGGCGAAGGGATCGGTGATTGCAGTATCGGTCATACTGATGTTATTCCTTTTGCTGTGTAAACTCTAATAGCTTACGTATACTATGTAATGATCGCAAGGCTCCGAGCCGGTCAGCTTTTAAGTAGGGCCATGCGGGTGAGTTGTATTCAGAGATAGACAAATCACTCGCGAGTAGTTTTTCTTCCTCTTCAACAACAATTGCGTATAGTCTAGCGAGAGTGGATATGTTATCAATCAACTCTCTTTTGAGTCTCGCTTTCTCGTCCTCTTTGAGATTACCGAACCAGCGAGCGTCAAATCTGTCCAATGGGTGCCTCCGTTGAGTCTTCCGGAGTTAAGCCGGAGGGTGCATCAATAGCGGCCATTGTGTTCTCCATATTGGCATTCATCAACTGTTCGGCTTCTGCCTGCTCGGAAAGACGAATATACGGAGTAACGAGTTCCCATTCAGAGAGGTCTAATTCGTCCTCAATCATCTTTGCTAGTTTGACACTAGAGAAGTGCTGATTAACAGCAGCATCCATATACAAACCACTAGCAACGAAATTGTTGAGGTTCTGAATTCTCTCTGCCCTTTCGGCGAAGTGCCTAGCCGCTACGGGCTTGAGACGACCATTTGCCGAGAGGTCATTCTTACGAATGTCTTCGAACGAAACAGTGTTGAACTTATTATCGACAGTGCGGATGCTCTGCGGAGTGAGATACTCCTTTGCGTAGACGAGCATGGCATTGAGGATGGGTTCAACAATCTTCTCTTCGAACTGCCCAATCTTGTTCTGGAAGATACGCGAGGCAGCATTCTCTAGACGCTGAACCTCATACGCGGTCTTTTCACCGGGAGTACGGAAACCCATAGCTTCCTTCGGAGAGCCAGCCATTTCTTCCATCAATTGCTCGTATCGTTGGATAGCGAGGTCAATCTGCATAACGTTGGTAGTGGGGCTCATTAACTCAACGTCGCCATCACCATCAACGAAGATTTTCTCCATTGGTCCCCATTCAAAGTCGGAGACAATACCTTTAACTTTCAAAGGTGGGAATGTAGTGAGGTCGTAGAGGTCTGCTTTCATATTTTCAATATGATCGAGACGATACTGCATACCGACGAGATTATCGAGAGGACCCATAGCCCATAGATTGTCTTGTCTAATACGCCATCCGGCGTGGAAGACTGGCATTTCTGCCATCGGGTACGGATGAGGTTCCTTGAACACCACCTTGCAACGATCCATGACAACAATCATATGATTACGATACATGGTGTTCGTTTGCTTATCGTAGAGGTCTCCATAGAATGTGAGAAGCTCAACATAGTTGGAAGACAAATAATGGTAATAAGAATTAAATCCGTCTACCTGGTACTGTTGGTCAATCTCCTTAAAGTCCGCCGGACCATACTTTCCAACGAGAGACCGATTATCGAGGCACTGTTGGAATACGGCTTCGGCAATTGCTCTCTGATCCGGAGTAGCGTAGAGCTTGTGGATGAAGTCGTATGCTTCACCAATAGTCATCATACCGCGTATGATCTTGGGTGACTCGGTAAATGACGTACTAGTGGGATTGAAGACAATGTTGAGGGGATTAATACGCACCGGCCGAGAGCCGGTAAACCCAGGTTTGATCTTCCCGTTGGTTTCAACTGTGTTGTCAACCCATTCAATGGTCGCGAAACAGTTACCGTAATCAACGTAGTCCTGTACTAGCTTCTTGACTTCTTCCTTGAAGTAAGGCTGCTCAACATTCCAGAGCATGTAATTCTTGATCTTACGCTGCTTCTGCTGGTCATTATCCTGCTTACTCGCAGCTTCCCACTCTAGCCACTGCCTCTTGGGGAACATCGTGGCTTCATAGTTGGCAATGAGGTTATCTCTAATCTGACAGAGCTTGGGGACAGTGGTCTTATTTGACCAAGGAAGCTTTGCATTGGTAGTGGTCGTGGTATCTACCGCGTAGATGTAGCGACGCAACTCTTCCCAATCGGCTTTCTTCTTGTCTCGGAAGCTATCCCATTCAACCCAAAAGTTGGCAATTACCTTAGCCAAATCATCCGGGTTAATCATGTCAATGATGTCTAAGGTTTTACCCGGCATTATTTGCCTCTTTTGTTTTTTAAGACGTAAGTATTTCCGTACTGTAACAACTTTTCGTGATGCTTAACTTTAGACTTTTCGAAGGTACTCGTTTTACGAGGAATAGGTTTAGCCTTCAAGTCTCGTTCGTATTGTGCCTTTTTCCGAGCGGCTGCACGAGTTTCTCGAACCTTAGCAACAGCCTTACTAGCCGTCTCACTAGTTCCGTACTTATCTTTGATACGGCGATCTTCGATATTTTTAGAGCCTGGCCGGCCTCTCCATTTCATTTAATTTATGCCTCCAAATCGGGAGTGAACAAACTGATTATTATATCCCCGAGGACGACCGTAGTATTCCAGTGATGGAGGGACACAAATGTCGATACAGGAAGCGAGAGAGTCCTTCACGTCGTCATGTGGGGGGTTCTGTAAGACTAACTCGTTTTCGAGGATTTCACAGTTGCCACCACGATAGTGCCATATCTGCCGGTTCTCATACCGGGGAGACAAAGCAGCATGAATACGATCCTCTTTCTTCGTCTGCGGTTTAACCTCATCAATTGAGAGTGCAAGGCCGAAAGGCCGAATGTAGTTCTCTCTGAGGTCCTTGACGAGAATTGTCGCTGCCGAGGTTGCTTCCGCTCGAAGCTTTCTAAAGTGCCACTTCTTGTGGAGGAGGAGTATCTGATTGAAATACTCTACGATACGATCCGTCTTGAAACGCGCAATGTCGAGAACGTAGTAGTTGTGCTTCGCATCAACACCGACAACAACAATTGATGTATAGTCGGCTTTCTTTTCGAGAGAGAACGCAAAGTCTACTGCGGCAAAGACATTGAGTTTACGGTTATTGAAGTATACCGCTCCGCCCTCAATCTTGAGTAATTCTTTCTCGTAGTATTGGAAGAACTCTCTCTGGATACCGGCGGACTCAATATCGTTGGGATCATTGTAGTACTGAGCCCTATACTGAGTTTTATCGAGGTACTTGGCTCTCTTCTGCGCTAGGATGCGAGGATCGAAGCCGAACCATTTGCCATCACTGCGCTGCTGACGGGGCCATAAGAACTGCCCGGTGCCATCCCCAATGTCTTCCACCACGCGCTCGTACACTTCGTAGAGGTGTTCCTCTTGGCCTTCAAGGAGATTACCCTCTTCATCGTATGTATCCACAGTCGTAGACAACAAATCATCGTAGAGGTCCTTGGGATGGTATCTCGTTCCAACAACCCATTCCTTCGCATCGGCACCTTCAATAGACGCCAAGAGAGAATACTGTTGTTTAACCTTGTCCCTACCTTCTTCCGTGTAGGCGTTCTCTTTTACAACAACGTCATCAAGCACGGCAATATCGCAGTGCATTCCGGTAATACCGGTAGTGAGACCGGCAGTGAAGATCGTTGGATCACGGATGGCTTCGGCTTTGCGGATTGGATGGTCAACGGCAATTTCGTTGTTCGTCCACTTTTCCCTTTTACCTTCATCCTCATGTACCATCTCCGGCCAATAACGACGATAAATGCGAGAGGTGAGAATATCCTTTATAAACTTGAGCTGTTTCTCTGCGAGGTTAGCAGTGCTCGAAATATAGAGGACACGAAGACTAGGGTTCCTCGTAATTTCCCATGCCACTCGATAAGCAACCATAGCACTCTTACCATGGTCACGAGGGAGTAGAACCAACTGGTGTGACTTACAATCCTGACGACACCACCAAGTAATGAGTTCCTCATGAATATGACCCAATACTCTCTGAGGGTGTACTAATTTAATGAAGGTTACTAGGTCTGCTTCTGCTGCCCGTTTAATCTCTTCGTGTTTGTTAATTGACATTTAATAGAATACGACCATAATCCTCGTCAATGATCTCTTGATCCTTGAACAGTTTGTCTGCTTCACGTTTGATTGTCTCTTTCGAGGGTCTCCCGCGTTTATCGTCCTTTTCGATCCAACCACCGTCGAGAAGGTACTTATTAACCTGTACCCCGGCTTTCTCGGAATTCTCATGCTGACGTAGTTTCTTGAGAGCACGAGAACGAATGGATACTTCGAGTTCTTCCTTCATCGCGTCGTAGTATGGCTTAAACCACGTACACTGTTTAATCTTCTTCCAATGTGCCCATCCATCGAAATACTTCTTTGCGAACTCGTATTCGGTGGGATCATTGGTTTCGACATACAAACGATGAATACTCGGATAACCTTCATGGTCATAGAGCTTTAATGTGTAGACAACATAGTCACGCCCCGGCTCCAAAGCCTCTTCGTAGAATAGGGCCTTGAGATAATGCTGTCCATTTGACGTTTTCCACTGCGGCATTGGTATTATCCTTATGAATGAATAATTCTAGGTGAGTTAAGCAGCATGTGTTTATAGTATAACGTCATACTGTATTGATTATAGAAGTTAATAGAGTTCTGTTGCTTTACTCTATAAGTATATTATACCATTTTGGTAATTCATTGTCAATAGTGTTTTTGTATAAAAATGACTAAAACTAGTAAATATGTGTCTTTTTCCTACTTTTCGGTTATTTTCTCTGAGAAATTCTCTGGAGGTGTACTCCCTCGCTACGCTCGGTCGCCCGCCCCCCCTGGCGGGGGGTCTCCTATCACGTCAAGCAAAAATATTCTAATGAATACTACCTGGGTTAAAATACTTTTCCAACGAATACTTGCAGGATGAAATAGTATTGTCTTCAAATACTTGCAGCGTAGAATGTTATTTCTAGGTGAGGTCCGTTTGAACTGTGGAAAGTGATAGGTCGCTGAAAGCGGCCGTTCCTCCATCAATAGTTCCTCTAGGGTTAACCAGTTGAGAACAAATAACAAATGTGATTTGACATAGAAACAAATAGAGAACGAATCGTTACCTAGGTTCCTAGGCATATCAATGGGTTAGTGTCAAGTAACAACATTGTGATTATGCCTAGTGCATCCGTTCCTGTAGGGTGAACGTTGCATCAATGCGGGAACTTAACCCGCGATATGCCGAGACGCTTGCGATCTCGGGGGATTAGGTGAACGGATCGTTCCCGACCGCGTGCGAACACATAGCACGAAAGGTGAACGAATGGTTCTGGCCGGTTAAGACTTTTGGGCAGTGCCGATAGGCTGTCATTCCGTACAAGAGAAAGCCGAG
>Ga0196970_1000593_pt1 | contig 39057 bp, 31 predicted proteins | sample S1v_513CmetaG_FD_148672 | JGI IMG/M metagenome (GOLD analysis project Ga0196970, IMG submission 148672) | Soil microbial communities from Anza Borrego desert, Southern California, United States - S1+v_5-13C | ecosystem: Environmental > Terrestrial > Soil > Desert | place: USA: California... | reverse complement strand
ATCGGGAAGAAGGAGCTTTCGGCGAAGGACACGCCGGCCAGCCACGTCGTGCTGTGCTTCGAGGCGGCCTTGGCCATGGTCCAGTCGTAGAGGCGCTTCAACATGCCGGGCGGCCCGTCGGTTGGCTTGCGGTAGGGCCTTCCTTGTAGCCGCCCGCCGGTGCCGCCGCTACGGCCAAATTGGAGTCATGCCGGGCGCGGTACGCCGTCAGCGCCCGGGATTTTCCGGTGTGGGATCTTCCGGTGGCGGCAGGTCGTGGCCGACGGGGGCGCAGTCGCCTTCCTTGTCGCCCGGCAGGCCGCGGTGGCGGGTATCGGTGGCCGAACCGCCGCCGCCGCTGAACTCGTCGCAGTTCGGCGCCTGGACGGGGGTATCGGAGCCGGGGGTGCGGGAGGGGGCGGGCTGCTGCTGCGGTTTGGTGCTCATGGCGCGGGATCCTCGTGCGGGGGTGTCCCCGGCCAACAGGATCGCGCGCGGGCGGTTCCCGGCCCTATTCCCGCGGGACGGCGCGGGGGAAGCGGATGATGAAGGTGGTGCCCTTGCCGGGCGCGCTGTCGATGGCGATGCGGCCCTTCAGGCGCTGGGTCACCAGATTGAAGACGATGTGCAGGCCCAGGCCCGTGCTGCCGGCGCCGCGCCGGGTGGTGAAGAAGGGTTCGAACACACGGGTCTGCAGGTCGGGCGGGATGCCGCGGCCGTCGTCGCTGAAGCGCAGTTCCACCTGCTCCGACCCGCGGCGGCGGACCTTGACGGTCAGCTTGCCGCTCTGCCCCGGCTCATAGCCGTGCAGCATGGAGTTCATGGCGAGGTTGGTGAGCAGCTGGCCCAGCGCGCCGGGATAGCCTTCCACGTCCAGGTCGTCCGGGCATTCGACGCTGGCCTTCAGGCCGGCCTTGCGCAGGCTGACCGACAGGCTCTGCATCACCTCTTCCAGGTAGGGACCCAGCGGGAAGCGGCGGTGGTCCTCGCTGGCCTGGTCGACGGCCACCTGCTTGAAGCTGTGCACCAGCTTGGCGGCGCGGTCGAGGTTGGCCTGCACGCTCTGCGTCACCTCGGTGGCGGTCGCCAGATACTCCTCGAAGTCGGCGCGGCGCATCTGGCCGTCCTTGAAGCTCCTGGACAGTTCGTTCGTGCGGTCGGCGAGCAGCGAGCTGGCGGTCACCGCCACGCCCAGCGGCGAGTTGATCTCGTGCGCCACGCCGGCCACCAGGGAGCCCAGCGCCACCATCTTCTCCGCCTGCACCAGATGGCTCTGCGCCGTGCGCAGGTCGTCCACCAGATGGTCCAGCCGCTCGACCGAGCGGAAGATGGTGTCCATCTCGCTGGTGCTGGCGGGGGGCAGGTGCACGTCGTGGGCGCCGGCGCCGATGCGTTCCAGCGCGTCGGCGGCCAGCAGCACCGGGCGCACCACGTGGCGGCGCGCCATCCACACGGTGGCGCCCAGCAGCGCCAGCATGCCGATGAAGCCGGCCAGCACCACCGACGACACCCACTGCGCCGTGTCCTGGATGGCGGCGAAGCGGCCGGCGGTCAGGCTGGCGACGTCCACCGACAGGCGGTCGGCGGTGGCGTCCAGCGCCACCAGCATCTCGTGCCAGGTGTTGGCGGCCTTGCGGTTGAGGTCCGTCGCCTCCTGCCGGGCGGAGGTCGCGGCGGTGGGGGTGACGGCGGCCACGGCCTCCTGCCGGCGGCGTTCCGCCTCGTCCTTCAGGGTGCTGGCCTGGCGCAGCACGTCGAACGCCTCGGAGACCTGCAGGCGCAGCGCGCTGTCGAAGTGGAAGCCGGGGTGGAAGGCCAGCGCCTGCGCCGCCAGCAGCGCCTGCCGGCGCTGCCACGCGTCGTCCGACGCGATGACGACCGCGCCGTAGCGCTTGAACCGCTCCAGGTTCACCGCGGCGCGCTGGCGTTCCAGGATCAGCGGGGCGACGCGGTCCTTGCTGTCCTCCGCCACCTGCTCCATGGAGCGCTGTTCCAGCGCGATCACCAGGAACAGGGCGCCCACCAGCAGCAGCACCGCCGCACTGGCGGCCACGATGACCGGGCCGAGACGCGCCCCGCGCGCCAAGGGGCGGCGCGACTGGGCGGCGGCTGCGGTCTGGTCCTCGCGGGGCACGGCGGCTGCGGTCACGGGTGGTGGTCCGGCGGTCTTGGCTCAGTATACATCGAAGGGGAAGTAGCGGCGGTTGACGTCCTGGTACGAGCCGTCGACCCGGATGGCGCCGATCGCCTCGTCGACGATGGCCTTCAGGTCGCTGCGGCCCTTGGGCATGACGATGTGCACGGTGCCGCCCAGCCCGTCCTCGGCGATGGGCGTGCCGACGGTGGAGAAGCGCTTGCCGTCGTCCGACAGCAGGAAGCCGAAGGCCGCCAGCGTCGGCACCAGCCCGTAGTCGGCCTTGCGGGTGCGCAGCGCCTCCCACAGCTCCTCCAGGTCGGTGACGGGGACGAGCTGGGCCATCTCGCGCTCGAAGCGGCGCACGTAGGAGAACTGGCGCGACGTCTGGATGGCCGCGACCCTGGCACCGCGGATCGCCTCCAGGCCCGGCGTGTTGGCGGCCTCCACCGGGCCGATGAAGCTGGAGCTGGACCGCCAGTAGGGGGCGGAGTAGGTGAGCTTCGCCTCCCGCTCCGGCGTGCGCAGGAAGTTGGCGAGGCCGAAGTCGTAGCGGCCGGCCGACACGTCGTCGGTGATCGCCTGGAAGGGGATCTCCTCGAAGCTGCACGTCGCCTTCATGGCGCGGCAGGCCTCGCGCATGATCTCGACGTTGAAGCCGGTGAGCGTGCCGTCGGGGCCGCGGTAGCTGAACGGCGGCGTCGCCTCCATCACCGCGACCTTGTAGCTGCGCGACTGCGCCTGCGCGGCCGTGCCGAACAGGGCCAGCGCGACCAGCAGGACCAGCGCGACCGCCGGCCGCAGGCCGCCGTCAATAAACGCGGAACGGGAAATAGCGCGAGCTGATGGCATCGTATCGACCGTTGAGCAGGATGGTCCTGAGGGCTTGGTTGACGCGGTCGCGCAGCGCTTCGCGGCCGAAGGGCAGGGCGATGGCGACGTCGCCGCCAAGGCCGTTCTCGGTGATGGGGTCGCCGACGAACTCTAGCCCGTGCCGCTCTTCCGAGGACAGCAGGAGCAGCGCCGAGATCGTGGCCATCAGCGCCATGTCGGCCTCGCCCCGGCGGACGGCGTCCAGGACGTCGCCGTCGGTGGCATAGCCGGCGACGCTGGCGCGCTCGCCCATGCGGTCGCGCAGGAAGGCCTGCTGGCGGCTGCCGGCCAGGGTGGCGACGCGCTTTCCCGCACCCGCCTCGATGAGCGGCCGCTGGATCTCGCCGGTGCGGGCCACGAAGGTGGAGCTGGAGCGCCAGTAGCGGTCGGTGAACAGGAAGGCGCGCTCGCGCTCGGGCGTGCGCAGGACGCTGGCGACGACGAAGTCCAGGTCGCGGCGCGCGGCCAGCCGGTCCATGAGCTGGTTGAAGGGCTGCATGGCGATGTCGCAGGGCACCGCCATCTCCTCGCACAGGGCGCGGGCGATGTCGACGTTGAAGCCGGTGAGCCGGCCGTCGTGGCCGACGGCGCCGAAGCCGAAGGCCGGCGCCACGGCGACGCGCAGGGGCTCCGCCGCCAGCACTTCCCCGCCGGCCGTCAGGGAGAGGATCCCCGCGACCATGGCTCCCATGACCGGGACAAAGCCGATCCGCCACCGCCTCCCGCGCCAAAGGCCCCCGCGCATATCCCCCCCGTCCCCGCTCAGGCCCCTACAGGAAAGAGGGGAAATCGCCCCGCGTCAATGCGGCAACTCGCCGGTTGGGAAATATGTAACCCGGCGTACCGCTCGAAGGTTGTGTTTTTTCGGGGCTGAAACCATTGATGGCGCGCGGTCTTGCCCTCAGGCCTTCGGCCCGTGCAGCAGCGGGGCGACCCAGCGGGCGAGGAACGGGTCCTCGGGGCCGGCGGCCAGCGCCGGGCGGGCGGCCAGCAGCAGCTGGAGCAGCGCCGTGTGCAGGCCGGTGCAGCGGCGCAGGTCCACCGCCGGGCCTTTCTCGGCCAGCAGCCAGTCGTTGAGCGGCAGCGCCTCCTCCACCGTGCAGTCGCCCTCGAAATGGGCCAGCGAGGCGTCGAAGCGGATGGGCATCACAGCAGCTCCCGAAGGTTGATCACCGGCAGCAGCCGGCCGTCGCCCAGCTCCGCCGTGCCGCTGTAGCCGCGCAGGCCCGCCAGCACGCCGGACAGCGGCTTCAGCACCACCTCGGCCCGCTCGCGCACGCCGTCGACGGCGAGGCCAACCGGCTCGCGGTCGATGCGCAGCACCAGGACGGTCTCGACGTCGCCGGGGCGCCGGTCCGGCGCCGGCAGGTCCAGCAGGCGGTGCAGGCGGAACAGCGGCACCACCGCGCCGCGCAGGGCGAAGCTCTCGGCGTGCTTGACCCGGCGCACCTCGGCCGCCGGCACGCGCGCCACCTCGGCCACGGCGCCGGTGGGGACGCCGAACTGCGCGCCGCCGGCCGCCACCACCATGATGGGGGTGATGACCATGGTCAGCGGCAGCGTCAGCCGCACGCGGGTGCCGGCGCCGGGGGTGGAGGCGATCGCGATGCGGCCGCCGGCCGATTCGATGGCGGTGCGCACCGCGTCCATGCCCACGCCGCGGCCGGACACGTCGGTGACGGCGGACGCCGTGCTGACGCCGGGCAGGAAGACCAGGGCCAGCGCCTCCTCCTCCGACAGGGAGGCGGCGCGCGCAGGATCGACGGCGCCGTTCGCCACCGCCTTGCGGCGCACGCGCCCGGCGTCGATGCCCGCACCGTCGTCGGCGACCTCGACGATCACGCTGTCGCGTTCCTGACGCGCCTCGACGCGGATGGTGCCGGCCTCCGGCTTGCCGGCGGCGCGGCGCGCGTCCGGCGCCTCGATGCCGTGGTCGAGGGCGTTGCGCACGAGGTGGATCAGCGGCTCGCCCAGAACGGCCAGCACGTCCTTGTCGGCCTCCGTCCGCTCGCCGGAGACGTGCAGCTCCGCCTGCTTGCCCAGCCGCTGGGCCAGATCGCGCACGAGACGGGGCAGCGGCTGGAACACCTGGGCCAGCGGCAGCATGCGCAGGCCGAGAACGGCGTCCTGCAAGGCGTCGCTCAGCGAATCGATGGCGTCGTAGGCGTCGCGCAGGTGGCGGGCCGGGGCGGTGCCGCCGGACAGATCCTCCGTCTCGCGGATCACGAAGGGCAGGCGGTTCTTCGCCACCACCAGCTCGCCCACCAGCGCCATCAGGCGGTCGATGCGCTCCGGCTCGACGCGCAGCGCGCGGCGGGCGGCGCGGGCTTCGGCGGCCGGCGCGGTTGGGAGTGGCTCGGCGGGCGATTGGGCGGGCGCGAAGCCGGCGAGCAGCGTCGCCAGATGGTCGGCGAGCGGTCCGTGGCGGCCGGCGGCGCGCGCCGTGGCGGCGGCGGTCGCCATGGCTTCCACCTCCCCGCTCCGGCCGATGGCCGTCAGCACGCCGGCGGCGGTGCGCGCGGCGGCGGCGATGCGCCCGTCCAGCTCGGCCGGGTCGGCGTCCATGCCCAGCGCCCGGCGCTGCTCGCGCAGGATTGCCTCGGCCATCGCCAGGGCGCCTTCGGGAGGCGGGGCGGTGGCGGGGGCCGGTTCCGGGGCGGCGGGCGGAGCCGCGGGCGGCATGGTGGCGAAGCGCACCTGATCGGGCGCGGTGCGGAAGACGGGGGCGATGTCGTCCTGGGGTGCCGCGCTCAGCGCGCGGAAGCGCAGGACGCAGCGGTAGGGGTCGAGGGTGGCGAGGTCGGCCGGCCAGGGGGCGGTGGGCTCGATGCGCAGCCATACCAGTTCGGGGATGCGCCGCACCAGCGCCAGCGGGTCGTCGCCGTTGAAGAAGCACTCCGGGTCGGGGTCGTAGGCGACGGCGGTCAGCGGGCGGGCGTCGGTAACGCCGGTGCCGTCCAGCCAGTCGAAACCGGGCGGGCGGGGGGCGGGTGTCTCTTCGGCCGTATCGGTGGCGCCGCTCAGGGCCCCGAACAGCGCCTGGGCCAGCCGGCGGCCCTGCGCGTCGGCGTCGGCGGGCAGCGCCTCCGTCGCCTCGATGGCGTCGATCCAGCGGCCGCACTGGTCCAGCACGGCCAGCAGGCGGTCGACCAGTTCCGGCGTCGCGCGGGCGCGGCCGTCGCGCACGGCGTCCAGCAGGTCCTCGGTCGCGTGGACGAGGCGGGTGAAGGCCGGCCAGTCGAACAGGCCGGTGGCACCCTTCAGCGTATGGAAGGCGCGGAACACCTCGTTCACCGCGTCGCGGTCGCCGACGTCCTTCTCCAGGCGCAGCAGGCCGGCGCCGGCCGCCTCCACCAGCTCGCGCGATTCGACGAGGAACTGCTCGAACAGGCTGCTCATGCCGCACCTCCCCCGCCCACCGGCCGGCCGGTCAGCAGGCGGGCCGAGAGCGCCAGCGCGTCGGGCTTCACCGGCTTGACCAGGTACCAGTTGGCCCCGGCGCCCAGCGCGCGCGCGTGGTCGGCCTCCTTGGCCTCGGTGGTGATCATCAGCGCCGGGATGGCGGCCAGTTCCGGCTCCCGCCGGACGGCGCGGAGCAGGGTGTAGCCGTCCATCTTCGGCATGTTGACGTCGACGATCAGCAGGTCGGGCGGGGAGGCCAGCGCGCGTTCCAGCCCGTCCAGGCCGTTCACCGCCTCCTCCACCGCGAAGCCGTCGGCTTCCAGGATCTGGCGGGTGTAGGCGCGGACGGTCACGGCGTCGTCGACGACCAGAACGCGCGTGCGGGAGGGTTCGGTGGCGGATTCGTTGTTCATGGGCGGGCTCCGCCGGTTTCACGCGGCTTCTGGTAGATGATGGCGTCCGGAAACTTGCGCGGCACGAACAGCGAGGACATGCGGCTCATGCTTTCCGAATGGCCGAGGAAGACGAAGCCGCCGGGCACCAGCGCTTCGTAGAACATGGCCGAGGCTTCCCGCCGCCCGATGTCGTCGAAGTATATCAGGAGGTTGCGGCAGAAGATGACGTCGAGCAAGGGGATGGCGCGCGTGGCGTCCGGATCGACGAGGTTGACGTGCGAGAAGTCGATGGAGGCGCGCAGGTCGTCGATGATCCGCCAGCGCCCCGGCCCGGCCGGCGTGAAGTACTTCGCCACCAGGGCCGGCGGCAGGTACTGGAGCGAGCGCGCCTCGTAGATCCCCTCGCGGGCGCGGTTCAGGACGCGGGAGTCGATGTCGGAGGCGCGCAGCTCGATCTCGTAATCGTCGGCCTTGTTCCAGTATTCCAGCAGCGCGATGGCGATGGAGTAGGGCTCCTCCCCCGTCGAGCAGCCGGCCGACCAGATGCGGATGCGCTCGCCCTTCGGGCGGTCGCGCACCACCTCGTCCAGCGCCGAGCGCACGAGGCAGTCGAGCTGGTAGCGCTCGCGGAAGAAGTAGGTCTCGTTGACGGTGAGCAGGTTGACGAAATGCTGCAGTTCCTCGCCGGACGCCTGAAAGCGCAGCAGCTCCAGGTATTCGCGCGGGTCGCCCAGGCCCCTGGCCTTCATGCGGTCGGTCAGCCGCCGCTCGACGTAATAGCGCTTGCCCTCGCTGAAGCTGAGGCCGGTATGCGCGCGCAGGAAGTCGCACAGCCGCTCGTAGTCGGCCGGGGAGAGCGGCGCGGGAGCGCCGTCGTCGGGCGGGCTCCGGTTCACGCGCCCGCCTGGAACCGGCGCCGCGCCGCGTCGACGGAGAAGGCGACGACCGGGTCGTCGGGGAAGCGGTCGCGCAGCCGCTCCAGGATGGGCAGCACGTCCGGCCGGCCGGTCTCCACCAGCCCCTCCAACGCCGCGAGGCAGACGTTGACGTGGGGGTCGTGCTCCACGGCGCGGGCCAGCCAGTCGATGCGGCTGGGGTGCGCCAGGCGTGCGGCGAGCTGCACCGTGAAGATGCGCACGTCGGAATCCGGGTTGTCGAGGAACGCCTCGACGTGCGGGGCGACGGTGTCGGGGGGCATCTGCTGCACCGTCTCGATGACGGCGTTGCGCAGGGCCGCGTCCTCGCTGGCGAGGTAGGGGAACAGGCCGGCGGCGGCATCCGCCGTGCCGATGCGGACCAGTGCGGTGAGGATCGCCTCGCGCACGCTGGCGTCGGTCTCGTGGGCGAGGCGGCCGCACAGCGCGGGGGCGGCGTCGGGCTGGCCGGCCAGGGCCTGCGCGGCGCGGCGGCGCGCGGCGGGGGCGTCGTCGTCCAGCCGGGGCGGCCGGGCGGGTTCCGGCGCGGGGGGAGGGGTGGGGGTGGACTTGATCAGGGGCATGGGGGCGTCCTTCCGACGGGGGCGTTTTGCCCCCTCCCTAACCCTTCCCCGCCGTGGGCGGTGGAGGGGACTGCCGCCGCGGGCCGACAAACCCTCCACCTCGAAGAGGGGGAGGGTGCCCGGAGCGAAGCGGAGGGCGGGAGGGGGCAGCCGCAGCGCATCCTCATCCCCTTCCCGCGGGTATCCACCGCGCCAGTTGCGCCGCGATCTGTTCGGCCGGCAGCACGGCGTCGGCGCCGCCCAGGCGGACCAGCTCGCCGGGCATGCCGAAGACGACGGCGCTCTCCTCGGACTCGGCGATGGTCCGGCCGCCCCGGCCGTGCAGATCGGCCATGGTCGCAGCACCGTCGTTGCCCATGCCGGTCAGCAGCACGCCCACCAGCCGCGCCGGGTCGACGTGCTGGAGGGCACTCGCCACGAGGCGGTCGACGTTGGGGTGCCAGGGGCGGCCGGGGTCGGAGGGGACGGGCATCACCATCAGCCGGCCGCCGCGCACCGTCAGCACCGCGTCGGCGCCGCCGCGCGCGATGATGATGGTGCCGGCCTCCACCGGCGTCGGCTGCGCCGCCTCCACCACGCGCAGGGCGCACACCTGGTCGAGCCGGCGGGCCAGCGTCGCGGTGAAGGACGGCGGCATGTGCTGCGCCACCACCACCGGCCAGGGGAAGCCGGCGGGCAGCAGGGGCAGGATCTCCTCCAGCGTGCTGGGGCCGCCGGTGGACACGCCCATCAGCACGACGCCGGGGCCGGCCGGGATCGGCTCGGCCAATGGGGGCTCGGCCAGTGGCGATTCGGCCGGGGAGGGCGCGGCGGCCGGCGGGGCGGCGGGCAGTTCGGCGTCGCCGATGATGCGGGCGCGGGTCAGGGCGATGCGTTCGCGCAGGTTGCGCGCGCGGCGCAGGCGGGCGCCGGCCGCCGCGCGCACCTTCTCGACCAGCTCCCGCCGGATGCCGGACACCGCCCTGGAGCCGATGCCCGGCTTGTGCACCACGTCCACCGCACCCAGGCGCAGCGCCTTCATGGTTTCTTCCGCCCCCTGCTGGGTGAGGGCGGACACCATGACGACGGGCCGCGGGTTTTCCACCATGATGCGTTCCAGGCAGGCGAGCCCGTCCATCTCCGGCATGGTGACGTCCAGGGTCACCACGTCGGGCGCGAAGCTGGCCAGCAGCTCCAGCGCCTCCGCCCCGGTGCGGGCGGTGGCGACCTCGATGTCGGGCTCGGCCGTCAGCAGCTCGGTCAGCTGCCGGCGCATCAGCGCGGAATCGTCGACCACCAGGACTTTCACGGCCACACCCTTGAGGATTCGGGGCCGCTCATGCGGTTTCCAGGAGTGCTGCGAGCTGGTCCAGGTCGAACAGCGCGTCGGTCTCCAGCAGCAGGATCATCCGCGCCTGCCCGCCGGAGTCGAGGTGCGCCACGCGGTTGATGAGCCGGCGCTGCGCCTCCGACACCGCCGGGGCCGGCTCGATGGCGGCCGACGGCACGCGCACGACGCCGGACACGGCGTCGACGATCAGCCCGACGCGCGCGTCGCGCAGGATGGTGACGACGATGCGCTGCCGCTCCGCCCCGACGGCCGGCAGGCGCAGCACGCGGCGCAGGTCCACCGCCGGCAGGGCGCCGCCGCGCAGGTTGGCAAGCCCGGCCACGAACTCCGGCGCCTTGGGCAGCGGGGTCAGGTCGTCCGGCCGGCGCAGCACCTCCTGCACCGCCGCCACGGGCAGGCCGTATTCGGCCCCGCCCAGGCGGAAGACGACGAACGGCTCGGTCGCGGCGGTTCCGGTATGATCGGCGGTGGCGTCCGGCGTCATGGCGCCCTCCCCCTGACTTGCGAACGCCGCGGCCAGCGCGGCGGTGTGGGTGAGCAGCCGTTCGGCCGAAAGCACGGACACCAGCCGCCGCCCCTGGTCCAGCCGGACGATGCCCGACAGGTCCTCGAACTCCGCCTCGCGCGCGAGGATCGCCGGCACCGGGCCGACGGCGGCGGGATCGACGCGCAGGATCTCGCGCACCGCGTCGACCACGAGGCCGACGCGTTCTCCCTCTGCCGTGGCCCCCTCCACGGTGGCGACGACGACGCGCGGGTGGGGTGGGGCGGCGCCGTCCAGCCCGAACAGCGCGCGCAGGTCGAGGAGCGGCACCAGCTCGTTCCGGATGGCGGCGACGCCCAGCAGATGGGCGCGCGCCTTCGGCATGCGGGCGACGGCGTCGGGCACGGGGACGATGCGTTCGACGTGCGCGATGGGCAGCGCGAATTCCTGCCCGGCCACGTCGAAGGAGACGAGCACCGTGCGCTCCGCCGCCTCGGCGGCAGTGGGTGCGGCGGCGCCGGTGTCCAGCAGGCCGGTGGCGGCGGGGGCGAGCGGGCGGGCGAGACCGGCGAACTGCCGGTCGATCAGCGCCCCGGCGGCGAGCATCAGGGCGGCCACCCCGCCGCCGGCGTCGCGCACGGCGCCGGCCAGGACGGCGGCATCCAGGTCGCCCGCGCCATCCTCCGGCGCGGAAGCGTCGATGCGCGAGGCCTCCACCGCCAGCACGCCGTCCACCCGGTCGACCGCGAGGCCGACCGGCTGGCCGCGATGGCCGACCACCAGCACGCGCCCGGCGCCGTCCGCTTCGCCGCCCGTTTCACCGTCCGCCTGTCCGAGCACGCGGCGCAGGCTGATCACCGGCAGCACGGCGCCGCGGCGGCGCGCCAGCCCTTCCAGGCTGGGCGGGCTGAGCGGGATGCGCACCACCTCGGGCCGGCGGATGATCTCCTCCGCCTCGGTCAGCGGCAGCGCGAAGCGCGTGGCGCCGACGCGGAAGGCGACCAGACGGCGGACCGGGCCGCCGGCCGCCATGCCGCCGCGTGCGGCGGGCGCGGTGCCGGTTGCGGTATCGGGCGGGGCCGCCTCCGTCCCCTTGCCCCTGCGGCGTGTCGGGCGGGCCGTCATACGGCCGCACCCAGCAGCTCGTCGGCCATCTGGGCGATCTCCTCGACGGCGGCGGCCAGTTCCTCGGCACCCTTGGCCTGTTCGCGCGCGGCCTTCACCGCTTCCCCGGCGGCGGTGCTGGCCTCGGCGGCGCCGCCGGCGATCTGCTCCACGGCCTTCTGCGTCTCCTGCACGGCGCGCAGCACCTCGCCGGAGGTCTCCAGGATCTCGGTGTTGCCGGCGGCGACGGTTTCCAGCTCCGCCGCGGCAGCCAGCAGGCTGTCGGCGAACTCCTGGTGGCGGCCGGCCTCGCGCGCGGCGGATGCTGCGATGTCCTCGATGTCGCGGCGCACGCGGGCGATCTGGTCCTGGATGCCCTTGACGATGTCCTTGGCGCGCTCGGCGTTGTCGGCGGCGTCCTGCGCCAGGTTGCGGATGTCGGTGGAGACCACGGTGAAGCCGCGCCCGAACTCGCCGGCCCGCGCCGCCTCGACCGAGCCGGTGACCGCCAGCATGTTGGTCTGGATGGCGATGACGCCGATGGCGTCGATGGTCTTCTCGATGCGGCGGTTCACCTGCTCCAGCGCGGCGATCTGGTCGACGCCGCGGCGCCCGGCCTCGACCGACAGCAGGACGCCGGCCGCCAGCCGGCCGACCGCGTCGCGGGTGTCCTGCAGCAGGGCGCCCATGGCGCGGGTGCGCTCGTCGGCCGAGGCGGCGCGGTCCAGGCTCAGCTTGGCGCTCGCCCCGATCTGCGCGACGGCGGAGGCCGACTGCTGGGTGGCGGCGCTCTGCGTCTCCGTGGCGCGGGAGATCTGGGTGATGGCGATGGTGATCTGGGCGGCGGCGCGGTTGATCTCCTCGATGGCGGCCGACAGCTCCTCGGCGGCGGAGGCCACCTCCTCGGCGGTGCGGCGGATGTCGGTGGCGCCGGTCAGGTCGTCGGCGATCTCGGACAGCTGGGCGGCGGCGCGCTCGCTCTGCGCCAGCGCCTGGGCCTGCTGGCCGACGGTCTTCAGCGCCTCCTCGCTGGCGGCCGACTGCTCCTCGGCGGCGGCGGCGATGTTCTCGCCGCCCTTCTGCGCCTCGCGCGCCGCCGTCTCGGCCTCGGCGGCGGCCTTGATGGTCTCCCGCGCACCGAGGGCGATGGCGGTCATGTCGCCGCGCACGCGCTCCAGCTGGCCGGCCACCTGCCGGCCGCGCTCCACCTCCGCGCGGGCGGTGTCGGCGGCGCCGACGATGCCCTGGGCGATGCCGCCCACCGTCTCCTGGATCTGCGCCACGAGGCCCTGGATGTCGCGGGTGCAGCGCTCCGACCGTTCGGCCAGCGCCTGCACCTCGTCGGCGACGACGGCGAAGCCTTTTCCCGCATCCCCGGCGCGGGCCGCCTCGATGGCGGCGTTGAGGGCCAGCAGGTTGGTCTGGTCGGCGATGCGCGCGACACCCTGGACGATGGCGCCGATCTCCCCGGCCTGGCGCTCCAGCTCGCGGACCAGGGCGACGGCGGCCTCCTGCCGCTCGGCGGCGCCGACGATGGCCTCGATGGAGCCGAGGATCTGCGCGCTGACCACCTTGACCGTGCCGTCCAGCGCCTCGACCTTGCCGACCGCCACCTCGGCGTTGCCGCGCGCGCGCTGCACCATCTCGGCCGCGCGGTCGATCATGCGCTGCGACTGCTGGGTGGCGGCGGCGGCCTCCTCGGCCCCGGCGGCGATCTGCTCCATGGCCTTGCGCAGTTCCTCGGCCGCCGCCGCGGCCTCGGCCACGCCGCTGGCGAGCTGGCTGGAGGCGGTGGCGATGCCCTCGGCCGCCTTGCGGCGGCGGGTGTTGGCGCGCACGCGGCGCTTCTGCGCCTCGCCGCCCGCATCGTCCCGGGGGAGGACGGCCGTGTCGTCCGGCGCCGGCGTGGCGGCGGGCGTGCCGGCGGTGCGGGTGATCTGCGTCTTCTTCACGAGAGCCATCGGTGACACTTCCCTGATGCGGTGCGCCGGGTCGTGGCCCGGCGCCTCTTGTTGTCGTTCTTGCCGTTGCGGCGTGCGTTCCGTTTTGAAGCCCTTCTCCCCTTGAGGGAGAAGGGTTGGGATGAGGGGTCGTTACGCCCGGCAGGGCGGAAGAGACCTCTTTTCCGGGCTGCCGCCCGTAACCACCCTCACCCCAACCCATCGGCGCTTGCACGCGCCGATCCCCTCAAGGGAGAGGGGCTTCGAAGGGCAATGCAATCCGCTCCATCGGCGTCAGCCCAGCACGCGCTCCACATAGGCGGCGAGGCGCGCGCGCAGCGCCTCCTCCGACGCCGTGTCGACGGCGACGACGATCTGGGCGGGGACGTTGCGCGCCTTCATGCGGATGCGCACGGAGAAGACGATGGCCGTCGCCCCGGCCCCTTCGTCAGCGCCGCACTGGGCGAACACCTCCAACCCGTCGCCGTACAGCACCCGCGGCAGCGCGGTGTCGAGCCCGGCGCCCAGCATGTTCGCCATGGACGACAGTCCGTTGTTGAGGACGATGTTGCCGACCTCGGCCAGCGCCTCCGGCGCCAGTTCGCCGGCCTCGTCGGGCGGCACCTCGTCGGGCAGGGCGGCGCGCACCAGCTCCAGGCTGCTCGCCTCCGGGACGACCAGAAGCGCCACGCCGGCCATCGGCCCGGAGAATCGCTCCGTCACCGCCACGAGGCGATCGGCGTATTCCGCGTCGAAGCGGCGCGCCGCCTCGGCGCAGGGCACCACCTCGACGGTGGGGACCGACATCGCCACCTCGTCGCCGACCATGCGGCTGAGCGCGACCGAGGCTTTCGACACGCCGATGTTGGCGAGTTCGGCGAGCGCGTCGGTCTCGATCTCGCTCAATGCGATCATGGGGCGGCGGCCGGGCGGCGCGGCAGCAGGGTGGAGGAGAGGAAGTGCTTGATCTGCTCCTCGTCCACCGGCTTGGGCAGGAAGGCGGCGCCCAGCGCGCGGATGCCGGAGACGACGGCGTCCTGGGCGTTGGCGGTGACCATGGCGATGTGCACGTCGGGGTGGCGCTGGCGCACCTCGGTGGCGGCGTCCAGGCCGTTCATGCCCGGCATGTTGTAGTCGATTATGGCGATATGGATACTACTTTTGTCCAGCTCCTCGAAAAGCTCCGAGGCGTTGGCGGCTTCCGACACGGTCCATTCCGGCCGGTGGCGCAAGACGATTCCACGCAAGTGCATGCGCGAAAGCTTGCTGTCGTCGACGATTATTACGTTCTTATTCACGTGTGGCTCCGAGACGCGACCATACCAAGGCTGAACCGTTTGCGCGGACTATACCCCACCCCCCGCCCCCACAGCCAGTGGCGAGGTGGCAGATAGGCCAAAGCGGAAAGAGGCTACGCAACCTGCATGTCCATGGGGTCGGCGTGGCCGTGCGGGCCGGGCGCGCGCAGCGGGAAGCCGAGGGAGAAGGTGGTCATGCCGGCGCGCTCCCCCGCGCTCGCCCCGGCGGTGGCCAGCGACGCCTCGCCGCCCAGCTTGGTGGTGAGCGACTGCACGATCTGCAGCCCCAGGCTGGAGGCGCCGCGCCAGTCGAAGCCGGACGGCAGGCCGGCGCCGTCGTCGCGGATGGTCAGCGTGGCGCGGTTGCCCTGGCGGGCGACGGTGATGGTCAGCGTGCCGCGCCGGCCGTCGCGGAAGCCGTGCTTCAGCGCGTTGGAGAAGATCTCGTTGACGATCAGCGCCAGGAGGATGCTGCGCGTCATGTCGAGGTTGAGGTCCTCGCATTCGATGGCGATCGTCACGCGCTCCGCGACGCCGTAGGATTCCTTCAGCTGGTCGGTGAGGTCCTGGAGGTATTCGCGGAACTCCAGCCCGGTGCGGTCGCCCTGGCTGCTCAGCATCTCGTGCACGAGGCTCATGGCGTGGACGCGGTTGACCGAGTCCTGGAGCGCCTTGCGCACGCCGTCGTCCTCCATCTGGATCGACTGGAGCCGCAGCATGGAGGAGATGACCTGCAGGTTGTTCTTCACGCGGTGGTGCACCTCCTGCACCAGGATCTCCAGCTGGGCGTTGGCGGCGCGCAGGTCGGAGGTGCGGGCCTCCACCTCGCTTTCCAGCATGCGCTTGGCGCGCTCGTCGCGCCGCGCCTGGCGGAACACCAGGATCGACAGGGCGCCCAGCGCCAGCAGCGCCACCGCCGCCATGCCGCCGGGCACGCGTGAATCCTCCAGCCACACGGCCATCAGCGCGTCGCGTTCGATGGCGATGCTGACGTAGAGCGGCAGGTTGGCGATCTTGGCGTAGGCGATGATCATCCGGCGCCCGTCCTCCGTGTCGGTCACGGTGCCCGACGCGGTGCCGTTGACCGTGCCGTTGGCGGTACCGTTGACGGCGGCGGCCGAGGTGGGGGCGGGGGCGTCGCCCGGCGCGGTCTGCATGGCCTTGCGGATGGCGTCGGCGCCGGTGACGTGCGGCGGGCCGCCGACGGTGGCCGGCGGGTACTGCGCCAGCAGCTGCAGATCCTTGCGGAACAGGCTGATCACCGGCCCGTAGGGCAGGTTGACCGAGCGGTAGAACTCGGCGAAGTAGTCGACGTCGATGATGGTGGCGGCGATGCCGCGGAACTCGCCGTCCGGGCCGTTGATGCGGCGGCTGAGCACGAAGCCCAGGTGGTCGGTGGCGCGGCTGACCAGCAGGCCGCTGATGTACAGCGCCGGCTTGCCGTCGCGGTGGACGCGGAAGTACTCGCGGTCGGCGACGCTGTAGGGGTTGACCGGGAAGGTCGCGCTGACCTGCCGGACCATGCCGTTCTGATCGGCCAGGAACAGCGCGTCGACGTAGGGGAAGCGCTCGCTCAGCCGGTGCAGGGCCTGCCACGTCTTCTGCGAGGCGGCGACGGCGTCCCATCCCTCGTTCTCGATGGCGGCGATGGCCTCGCCAGTGGCGAGGTCGGTCGCCTCGAACAGGCGGGAGCCGTGGTCGGCGAAGAAGAAGGCGGCGTCGCGCGCCTGCTGCTCGCCGCGCGCGATGACGCGCTCGTAGCTGGAGGCGGCGAAGATCAGGAAGGTGCCGGCCACCACCGCCAGGCAGGCGATGCAGGCGTAGCCCAGCAGCGTTTCGCGCGGCAGGCGGTGCAGCAGGCCGGCGGCCGGCGGCGGGGCCGCACCGGGCGCCGGATCGGTCAACTCAGCCGCCATCGTTCATCACCGTGCGGATGGCCTGCCGCAGAACCGACGGCAGGAAGGGCTTGCCGATCGCCATGGCGTCCGGCAGGCCGCGGGCGCGCAGCTCGCGCCAGTTGCCGGTGACGAACAGCACGGGCGTGCGGCGGGCCGCCTGGATGGCCTTCACGGCGTCGATGCCGTCCTGCGGGCCGGGCAGGCGGATGTCGGCCAGGATCAGGTCGGGCGTATGCCGCGCCGCCGCCTTGATGGCGTCCTCGGCGGTGCCGGCCACGGCGCACACGTTCCACCCCAGCTCCTTCAGGATGGCCGTCAGGTCCAGGACGATCAGCGGCTCGTCCTCGATGATCAGGACGCGCGGCGGCGTCTCCTCCGGGGTTGCACCGGATGAAGCCATTTTCCCTTACCTCCGTCAGTCGCACGCCATCTCGGCACCCACGGCCGCGTCCAGCGCCGCGCGCAGCGCGCGGGCCAGCTCGTGGCGCAGGTACGGCTTCTGCAGCACGGGCGCCGGCACCTTCGACTCCCGGCTGCGCGCCAGCGCGAATTCCGGGTAGGCGGAGGTGTAGAGGATCCGCAGGCCCGGCCGCGCCTCGCGCGCGCAGGCCGCGAGGTCGTAGCCGTTCATGCCGCCGGGCATGGCGATGTCGGTGAACAGCAGCGTCGCCTCCTGCCCGCCGGCCAGCAGGTCCAGCGCCGCCTGGGCGCCGGCCGCCTCGACGACGGTGTAGCCCAGCTCGCGCACCTCCTCGGTCGCCACGGCGCGCACGCCGGGGTCGTCCTCGACCAGCAGGATCACCTCGCCGGGCCTGGCCATCGGGCATTCGGCCTCCATCGCCTCGCCGCCGGGCGGGCGGGCGAGGTCCACGGCGGCGCGCGGCAGGATGAAGCGCACCGCCGTGCCCTGGCCCGGTTCGCTGTCGATGCGGATGTCGCCGCCCGACTGCCGCACGAAGCCGTGGATGATGCTGAGCCCCAGGCCGGTGCCGTGGCCCAGCTCCTTGGTGGTGAAGAACGGTTCGAACGCGCGCTCGCGCACGTCGGCGGGCATGCCGGTGCCGCCGTCGACCACGCCCAGCAGCACGTAGTCGCCGGGGGCGGCTTCCGGGAAGCGGTCGCGGTTCGTCCCGTCGACGGTGACGTTGGCCGTCTCGATGCGGATGCCGCCGCCGCCGGGCATGGCGTCGCGGGCGTTGACGACGAGGTTGAGCAGCGCCGATTCCGCCTGCGCCCGGTCGACCACCACCGCGCCCAGGTCGGCTGAGAGGTCGAGCGTGATCTCGATCTCGTCCTCCAGCGTGCGGCGCAGCATCTGCATCATGTCGCCGACCATGCCGTTGAGGTCGAGCGGCACCGCCTGCAGGGGCTGCCGGCGGGCGAAAGTGAGCAGCTGGCGCGTCAGGTCGGAGCAGCGCAGGGCGCCCTGCATCGCCATGTCCAGGCGCTGGGCCAGCTTCGGCTCCCCCTCCATGTGGCGCTGCACGCGCTCCAGGTTGCCGATGATGACGGCCAGCATGTTGTTGAAGTCGTGCGCGATGCCGCCGGTCAGCTGGCCCAGCGCGTCGATCTTCTGCACCTGGGCCAGCTGCTGTTCGGCGCGGCGGCGTTCGGTGACGTCCAGCCAGGTGCCGACGATCTCCCGCCCGCCGGCCGGCACGGTGACCACCGCGCCCTGGTCCAGGAAGTGGCGGTAGGTGCCGTCGGCGCATTGCCAGCGGTATTCGGTGTTGAAGGTGGTGCTGGTGAGTGCCGCCGCCTTCTCCGCCAGCACGCGCTCGCGGTCGGCGGGGTGGATGCGCTCCGACCAGAACTCCGGCTCGTCCAGGAAGCGGGACGGCGGGAAGCCGCACATGCGCTCCACCATCTCGCCGAAGAACTGCGGGCCGGTCTGGCCGGTCGACAGGTCCATGCTGTAGACGGCGATGGGCAGCGAGCGGACGATCAGCGACTGCCGCTCCTCGCTGCGCTGGAGCGCCTGTTCGGCGATGCGCCGTTCGGCGTTGGCGCGGATGTTCTCGTCCAGCAGGCGCTGCTTGAGGGCCACCTGGCGCTGCAGCTCGCGCGTCTTGTTGAACAGGTCGACGAAGACGGCGACCTTGGAGCGCAGCACCGCCGGGTCGACGGGTTTGAGGACGTAATCCACCGCCCCGGCCGAATAGCCGCGGAACATGTGCTTGTCGTCCTTATTGACGCCGGACAGGAAGATGATGGGCACGTGGCGGTTGCGCTCGCGCTGGCGCACGAGGGTGGCCACCTCGTAGCCGTCCAGGCCGGGCAGGTGCACGTCCAGCAGGATCAGCGCGAAGTCGCGCCGCAGCAGGTGGCGCAGCGCCTCCTCGCCCGACGCGGCCTTGACCGCGTCGATGTCCAGCGTGGCGAGCGCCTGTTCCAGCGCGAACAGGTTGTGCGGGTCGTCGTCCACCAGAAGGACGCTGGCCCGGGTTTCCTGGTTCGTCACCGGGGCCATCATCGGTTGGCTGGTGGGCTGGGGGGCGGCGGGTACGCCGGTCGCCAGCGGCCCGGTGTCGGGCAGGGTGATCATCATCGGTGCAACCATGCGCGCAGCGTGGCGAGCAAGCGGTCGATCTCGACCGGCTTGGCGATGTAGTCGGACGCCCCGGCCTCCAGGCACTTCTCCCGGTCACCCTGCATGGCCTTGGCCGTCACGGCGATGACGGGCAGGGCGGCGTAATCGTCGATGGTGCGGATCTCCCGCATCACCTCGTACCCGTCCATCTCCGGCATCATCACGTCGACCAGGGCCACGTCGACCTGCGGGTTGGCCTTCAAAAGCTCGATGCCGTCGCGGCCGTTCTCGGCGAACAGGACGTTCATCCGGTGCTGCTCCAGGACGCTGGTCATGGAGAAGATGTTCCGGATGTCGTCGTCGATGATCAGGATCGTGCTGCCGGCCAGCGCCGTCTGCCGCTGGCGCAGCTGTTCCAGCATCGCGCGGTCGTCGTCCTGCAGGCTGCCCAGCGGGCGGTGCAGCAGGAACGCCGTGGTGTCAAGCAGCTCCTCCGGCGTGGCGGCGTGACGGACGAGCACGGCGTGCGACAGCACGTCGAGCTTTTCGGCCTCCGCGTCGGTCAGCGGCTTCTTCAGGTAGACCACCACCGGCAGGGCCGGCAGGTTGTCGCGGATCCGCTCGATGGTCGGCAGCATGCCCGAGCGCGGCAGGCCGGAGCTGAGCACCACGCAGTCGAACGGTTCGGACGCCAGCAGGCGCTGCGCCTCCTTGGCGGTGCCGGCGTGGGTGACCTGCACGTCCTCGCCGCCGACGCGTTCGGCCAGCCGCTCGCGCAGTTCGGCGTCGTTCTCGACGATCAGCAGGCGCATCACGTCGCGGGCGACGATGCCGCGCAGCGCGGTGAAGGCGGCCGACAGCTTCTGCATGTCGACCGGCGTGGTGGTGACGTCGAAGGCGCCGACCGCGCGGCAGCGCTGGCGGCTTTCCTCGGGTGCTATGACGTGCGCCGGGACGTGGCGCAGCTCCAGGTCGTGCTTGATCAGCTCCAGCAGCGCCAGCCCGTCGATGTCGGGCAGGTGCAGGTCGATGGCGATGGCGCTGGGCTTCACCTTGCGCAGCAGCGCGATGGCGCCGTTGCCGGTCTGCGCCAGCACCGTCTTGAAGCCCTTCTCGCGGGCGATGTCCATCATGGAGCGGGCGGCCGTCGGCTCCGGCTCGACGATCAGCATGACCAGATCGTCGCCCATGATGGTGTCGCGGTCGTCCGCCTGCTCGCCGCGCGGCTGGAGGACGAAGCGCTCGGCCGCCGCCGCCGGGGTGCCGGCCGCCGCGTCCGCCGCCGCGGTCTTGGACAGGCCCGGTTCGTAGCGCACGGGCAGGTAGAGGGTGAAGGTGCTGCCCGCGCCCGGCGCGCTGGTCACGCGGATCTCGCCGCCCAGGCGCTGGGCGATCTCGCGGCTGATGGACAGGCCCAGGCCGGTGCCGCCGTACTTGCGGCTGGTGGTGCCGTCGGCCTGCTGGAACGCCTCGAAGATGATCTTCTGCTTGTCCTCCGGCACGCCGATGCCGGTGTCGGTGACCGAGAAGGCCAGCACCTGCGGGGCGGTGCTGAGCGAGGAGTTGTTCGGGCTCCACCCGTCCTCGGCCGGGCCGATGCGCAGGGTGACGCCGCCGGCCTCCGTGAACTTGAAGGCGTTGGCGAGCAGGTTGTTGATGACCTGCTGCAGGCGCTTCTCGTCGGTGCGGATGATCTTCGGCAGGGTGTCGTGCAGCTCGATGGCGAAGGACAGGCGCTTGTTCTGCGCCACCTGCCGGAAGGTGCGTTCCAGGTGCTCCACCATCTCGGGGATCTGGACGTCGCCCACCTCGATGGACACGGTGCCGGATTCGATCTTCGACAGGTCGAGGATGTCGTTGATCAGCGCCAGCAGGTCGGATCCGGCGGCGTGGATGGTGCGGGCGAACTCGATCTGCTTGTCGTGCAGGTTGCCCTGCGGGTTGTCCGACAGCAGCTTGGACAGGATCAGCAGGCTGTTCAGCGGCGTGCGCAGCTCGTGGCTCATGTTGGCCAGGAACTCGCTCTTGTACTTGGAGGTCAGCGCCAGCTGCTCGGCCTTCTCCTCCAGCGCCCGCTTGGCCATCTCGACCTCGCGGTTCTTCGCCTCGACCTGCATCTTCTGGCGGGACAGCAGCTCGGCCTTCTCCTCCAGCTCCTCGTTGGTGCGGCGCAGCTCCTCCTGCTGGGACTTCAGCATCTCCTCCGACTGGCGCAGCGAGGTGGCCTGCTGCTCCAGGCGGTCGTTGGTCTTCTTCAGCTCCTCCTGCTGGCTCTGCAGCTCGGCCGTCAGCAGCTGGGACTGCTTCAGCAGGCCTTCCGTGCGCATGGTGGCGGCGATCGTGTTCAGCACGATGCCGATCGATTCCATGAGCTGGTCGAGGAAGCTGCGGTGCGTCTCGCTGAACAGGCTGAAGGAGGCCAGCTCGATCACCGCCTTCACCTCGCCCTCGAACAGGACGGGCAGCACGATGATGTTGAGCGGCGGCGCCTCGCCCAGGCCGGAGTTGATCTGGATGTAGTCGCCGGGAACCTTGCTGAGCAGGATCGGCTGCTTCTCGAAGGCGCACTGGCCGACGAGGCCCTCGCGCAGCTTGAAGCTGTTGGAGAGGTGCTTGCGCGTCTTGTAGGCGTAGGAGGCGACGAGGTCGAAGGTGATCTCGTCCTCTTCCGTGTTGGCGATGTAGAAGACGCCGTGCTGCGCCATCACCAGCGGCGCCAGTTCCGACAGGATCAGGTTGGAGACGGTGACCAGATCGCGCTCGCCCTGCAGCATGCGGGTGAACTTGGCAAGGTTGGTCTTCAGCCAGTCCTGCTCCGCATTCTTCAAGGTCGTGTCCTTGAGGTTGCGGATCATCTCGTTGATGTTGTCCTTCAGCGCCGCGACCTCGCCGGAGGCCTCGACGGTGATGGACCGGGTCAGGTCGCCCTTCGTCACCGCCGTCGCCACCTCGGCGATGGCGCGGACCTGGGTGGTCAGGTTGGCGGCGAGCTGGTTGACGTTGTCGGTCAGGTCGCGCCACACGCCCGTTGCACCCGGCACCTTGGCCTGTCCGCCCAGCTTGCCCTCGATGCCGACCTCGCGGGCGACGTTGGTGACCTGATCGGCGAAGATCGCCAGCGTCTCGATCATGCCGTTGATGGTGTCGGCCAGCGCCGCGATCTCGCCCTTGGCGTCCACCGTCAGCTTGCGCTTCAGGTTGCCCTGGGCCACGGCGGTGACGACCTCGGCGATGCCGCGCACCTGATTGGTCAGGTTGGTCGCCATCATGTTGACGTTGTCGGTCAGGTCCTTCCAGGTGCCGGCCACGCCCTTCACCACCGCTTGGCCGCCCAGCTTGCCCTCGGTGCCCACCTCGCGCGCCACGCGGGTGACTTCCGAGGCGAAGGAGCCGAGCTGGTCCACCATGGTGTTGATGGTGTTCTTCAGCTCCAGGATTTCACCCTTCACCTCCACCGTGATCTTCTTCGACAGGTCGCCGTTCGCCACCGCCGTGGTCACCTCGGCGATGTTGCGCACTTGGTTCGTCAGGTTGCCGGTCAGCAGGTTGACGTTGTCGGTCAGATCCTTCCAGGTGCCGGCCACGCCCTTCACGACCGCTTGACCACCCAGCTTGCCCTCGGTGCCCACCTCGCGGGCAACGCGGGTGACTTCGGAGGCGAAGCTGTTGAGCTGATCGACCATCGTGTTGATGGTGTTCTTCAGCTCAAGAATTTCGCCGCGCACGTCGACGGTGATCTTCTTCGACAGGTCGCCGTTGGCGACGGCGGTCGTTACCTCGGCGATGTTGCGCACTTGGTTCGTGAGGTTCGCGGCCATGGCGTTGACGTTGTCCGTCAGATCCTTCCACGTGCCGGCCACGCCTTCCACCTGCGCCTGACCGCCCAGCTTGCCCTCGGTGCCCACCTCGCGGGCCACGCGGGTCACTTCCGACGCGAAGGAACCGAGCTGGTCCACCATGATGTTGATGGTGTTCTTCAGCTCAAGAATTTCGCCCTTCACGTCCACCGTGATCTTCTTCGACAGGTCGCCCTTCGCCACCGCCGTGGTCACTTCGGCGATGTTGCGGACCTGATTGGTCAGGTTGCCGGTCAGCAGGTTGACGTTGTCCGTCAGGTCCTTCCAAGTGCCGGCGACACCCTTCACCATGGCCTGCCCGCCCAGCTTGCCCTCGGTGCCCACCTCGCGCGCCACGCGGGTGACTTCGGAGGCGAAGCTGTTGAGCTGGTCCACCATGGTGTTGATGGTGTTCTTCAGCTCCAGGATCTCGCCCTTCACGTCCACGGTGATCTTCTTGGACAGGTCGCCATTGGCGACGGCGGTGGTGACCTCGGCAATGTTGCGGACTTGGTTGGTCAGGTTCGCGGCCATGGCGTTGACGTTGTCGGTCAGGTCCTTCCACGTGCCGGCGACGCCTTCCACCTGCGCCTGACCGCCCAGCTTGCCCTCGGTGCCGACCTCGCGCGCGACGCGGGTGACTTCCGAGGCGAAGGAACCGAGTTGGTCCACCATGATGTTGATGGTGTTCTTCAGTTCCAGGATCTCGCCCTTGACGTCCACCGTGATCTTCTTGGACAGGTCGCCCTTCGCCACCGCCGTCGTCACCTCGGCGATGTTGCGGACCTGGGCGGTGAGGTTGGTCGCCATGGCGTTGACGTTGTCGGTGAGGTCCTTCCAGGTGCCGGCCACACCTTCCACGCGCGCCTGACCGCCCAGCTTGCCCTCCGTACCGACCTCGCGGGCGACGCGGGTCACCTCGCTGGCGAAGCTGTTGAGCTGGTCCACCATGGTGTTGATGGTGTTCTTCAGCTCCAGGATCTCGCCCTTGACGTCCACCGTGATCTTCTTCGACAGGTCGCCCTTGGCGACGGCGGTGGTGACCTCGGCGATGTTGCGGACCTGATAGGTCAGGTTGGACGCCATCAGGTTCACGCTGTCGGTCAGGTCCTTCCAGGTGCCGGCAACGCCTTTCACCATGGCTTGGCCGCCGAGCTTGCCCTCGGTGCCCACCTCGCGGGCGACGCGGGTGACTTCGGAGGCGAAGCTGTTGAGCTGGTCCACCATCGTGTTGATGGTGTTCTTCAGCTCCAGGATCTCGCCCTTGACGTCCACCGTGATCTTCTTCGACAGGTCGCCGTTGGCCACGGCCGTTGTGACCTCCGCGATGTTGCGCACTTGGTTCGTGAGGTTCGCGGCCATGGCGTTGACGTTGTCGGTGAGGTCCTTCCAGGTGCCGGCGACGCCTTCCACCTGCGCCTGACCGCCCAGCTTGCCCTCGGTGCCGACCTCGCGGGCCACGCGGGTCACCTCGGAGGCGAAGGAACCGAGCTGGTCCACCATGATGTTGATGGTGTTCTTCAGCTCCAAGATCTCGCCCTTCACATCGACGGTGATCTTCTTCGACAGGTCGCCCTTCGCCACCGCCGTCGTCACCTCGGCGATGTTGCGGACCTGATAGGTCAGGTTCGACGCCATCAGGTTGACGTTGTCGGTGAGGTCCTTCCAGGTGCCGGCCACGCCCTTCACGACCGCCTGCCCGCCCAGTTTTCCTTCCGTGCCCACCTCGCGGGCGACGCGGGTGACTTCCGAGGCGAAGCTGTTGAGCTGGTCCACCATGGTGTTGATGGTGTTCTTCAGCTCCAGGATCTCGCCCTTGACGTCGACGGTGATCTTCTTCGACAGGTCGCCGTTGGCGACGGCGGTGGTGACTTCCGCGATGTTGCGCACCTGGGCGGTCAGGTTGGCCGCCATGGCGTTGACGTTGTCGGTGAGGTCCTTCCAGGTGCCGGCCACGCCTTCCACGCGGGCCTGACCGCCCAGCTTGCCCTCGGTGCCGACCTCGCGGGCCACGCGGGTCACCTCGCTGGCAAAGCTGTTGAGCTGGCCCACCATGGTGTTCACGATCTTGCCGATGCGCAGGAACTCACCGCGCAACGGACGCCCGTCGATCTCCAGCACCATGGTCTGCGACAGGTCGCCCTTGGCCACCGCGCCGATCACGCGGGCCACCTCGTTGGTCGGCTGCACGAGGTCGCCGATTAGGGTGTTGATGGAGTCGACGCACTTCTCCCACTTGCCGGTGGCGCTGGCCAGCTTGGCGCGCTGGCTGATCTTGCCTTCCTTGCCCACCACCGAGCTGAGACGCCCGAACTCCTCGGTCATCTGCTCGTTCAGTTCGACCACGTCGTTGAAGACCTCGGCGATCTCGGCGTCGATGCCCGTGAAATGCATGGGCAGGCGCACGGAAAAGTCGCCCTTCTTGAAGCGGCGGAGTGCCGCCAGAAGGTCGCGGGCCGAGAGTTCGACGGTGCTGGTGTCGGGCATCGTAAGCCTCAGAAAGCTCTTGTTCTTCTGGTTGCGTCCGGACGGGGTTTTGGAAGGGCCTTCCACGTCAGTCATGGCGCGGCGTCGTACCGATGGCCTGACGGCGTCCGGCGGAAAGGGCGGGCGTGTCGCCCGGCCCGGCGATGGTGCTGCTGATGGACATGCCCGGCCCCCTTCGACGCGCTGCCTCCGGATGGAGCGTCAAATTTAAAGGGACTCGAACCCATCGGCGCGGAGAACAAGGTGCTATATGACGAAATCGCGACGGCTATGAGGAAAGGCGGAGCCCTAGTATCGGCTGGTTATGACACGGCATGACGCGCCGACTGTCGACGTGTTGGGGCATGCTTCTGCACGAAAGGATGCACTCTTTTGGGCGTGAATGCGCCGTACCTCATGTCCCTGTTCGAGGTGGCGGCACGCCGACTTCCGGGTTATTGCAGGCCGGCGGCGCGGGCGGCGAAGACGCGTTCGGCCAGTGCCACGCTGAGGCGCGCCTCGGCTTCCGAGACGGTGTCGTCCAGCGCCCGCTCGGCGCGCAGGCTGGCGAGCCACAGCGTGTTCCAGTGGCGCCGCGCCAGCTTGATGAAAGCGGGCGCGTCGGCGGTGTTGGCGCCGGCCAGCGCCTCGCGCACGGCGCGGGTGTTGCCGGCGAAGGTGGCGGGGTCGAGGCCGACCGCGCCGGCCACCAGCAGGAGCACGGCGTCGTAGGCGAAGCGGGTGGCGGCGCGCCAGTGCCGCTCCGCCCCCGCCGGGGTGGCGATCGCCTCGCGGGCCAGCGACAGGTAGTGATCAGGCGACATCGGGACCGGCCACGGCAAGGGGGGTGAAGCGCAGCGCCAGACTGCCGCAGAGTTGCGGGGCCATATGCTCGACCCGGTCGTGCAGCGCCTCGATCAGCGCGGCGAGGCGCGGGGTGTCCGCCATCAGGTCGGCGGCGACCGGCACGACCATTTCGTAGACGATCATGTCGCCGGCGATGCGCGGCGTCAGGCCGACGCTGTCGGGCATCTCGTCCAACTCGGCAAGCGCGGCGAGGTACAGCTCACCGGCGGTGACGAGGTTGACCTCCGGTGTGCGGCGGCGGCCGATGGCGAGCGCCCGGTGGCGCATCTGGCGGATGATGGTCAGCCACTCGTCCTGAAACTGCTCGGCCGCCTCGGTCACCTCGCGCACCACGGCGGCGATCTTCGGCGGCATGTTCAGCTTGCGCGCCAGCGCCTTGTATTCGCGGATGACGTCGTTGCCCAGGCGCTTGATCTCCGCCTCATGCTCGGCGGCCACCTCGATCAGCTGCTCGTGCACGGCGAAGCCGTCGGCGGCCGCGCGCTCGGCCAGGTACATCAGCCGTTCGGCGTCGTAGCGCACCTCCGCCACCACGCGGTTGGCGATCAGCTCCAGCGCGTTCTGCACCGGGCGCACCTGCGCGGTGTCCAGCTCGTTGCGCCGCTCCAGCACGTTGTGGATCAGCGAGACGTACTGCTGCGCCACCTTGAGCGGCTGTTCGGGGGTGAAGGGGTCGAGTGCGAGTTTGGCCATGCCCCACCTTGGCGGCCCGCCCCCGGCCGGTCAATCCGACCTACGGCAGGCGGACTAGCCCGTAAGGGGGATGCCGAACCGCAGGCCGGGCAGGCTGGGGAATTTTAGGCGGCCGACTCGGCGGGCAGCAGGGCGGACATGCCGGTGACCGCGCACATCCGCCGCACGCAGCCCGACGCCCCGTGGAACTCGATCACCGCGTCCACCTCGGCCGCCGCCTCGCGCGCCACCATCAGCATGATGACCGCGGTCGAGTCGGCGAAGCGCAGGCCCGACAGATCGAAGCGCCAGCGCCGGGCGCCGGTGCGGTGCAACTCGGCCAGCAGCGTGCGGAAACTGCGGTGATCGGCGAAGGTCATGCGCCCGTGCAGCGAGACCAGCGCGGTTCCGTCCCGGCATTCCACGGCGTGTATCATGGCGGCTCCCCCCCCTGGCGTTTTTGATCGGGCGTTTTTGATCGGGCGTTCTTGATCACGGCACTTATCTGTTCAGAGGCTAAACAGACAATCGTTGGTGATCAAGCGGATTTGTGGGGGAGTCCCATCATCCATCAAAGGGCGGAGATCACAACGCCGAGACGGGAGCTCCGCCGCCGGGCACCAGAAGGCCGGCGCAGATGCGCCGCGCCGTGTCGATGGCCGGGCTGGCGCGGTCCTGCACCAGCAGCCCTTCGCCGAAGATGAAGGAATAGAACAGGTAGGCACGGGCGAACGCGTCCTGGGACGTCAGGCCCAGCGCGGAGAACAGGGCGGAGACGCAGCGCAGGCGTTCCTGGTCCACCTCGGCCACGGCCGCCGCCGCCTTGGCGTCGCGCCGGGCCCAGTCGCGCATGGCGAGTTCGATGGCGATGCCGCGCGGCTTGCTGCCGTCCAGGTACAGCGACAAGAGGCTGCGCAGCCGCTCCGCCGCCGGGGTGCCGTCCAGCTGGGTCTGCCGCTTGATGGTCTCGATGCGGCCGGTCTTCCACGTGTCGAGCAGCGTGTCCATCAGCTCGCCCCGGTCGCGGAAGTGCCAGTAGAAGCTGCCCTTGGTGACGTGCAGCTGCTTGGCCAGCACCTCCACCCGCACGCGGTCGGCACCGCCCTCGGCCAGCGCGGTGAAGGCGGCGCCGAGCCAGGATTCGCGGTTCGCCCTTACTTCCATGCCACTCTCTCCAGGCCGTTGCTCGCTTCCTATCCTGCCGCGCGGCCTCAGGGCAATAAAGTTCCGCGTCCGGCGGGTCACGACGGGGCCAGAGACGATGTCACGCCCTTTTATCGTCATGCCCGGCCTTGTGCCGGGCATCCACGCACTCCGACCAATCCAAGGAGCGTGGATGGCCGGGACTGGGCCCGGCCATGACGATAAAAGGGGATTTTCAGGGGCTTGAGGCCGTGCCGAAAACCCAACGTCGGAAAAGGTTGGGGGGCGGTTGGCCCGCCCCCTCCGTTGTGACGCGTTTCCTCCCAACCCGCCGACGCGCTCAGCCGAGCGCGTCGGTGAGTTCCGGGACCGCCTTGAAGAGGTCGGCGACGAGCCCGTAATCGGCCACCTGGAAGATCGGCGCTTCCTCGTCCTTGTTGATGGCGACGATGACCTTGCTGTCCTTCATGCCGGCCAGGTGCTGGATGGCGCCCGAGATGCCCACCGCGATGTACAGCTCCGGCGCCACGATCTTGCCGGTCTGCCCCACCTGGTAGTCGTTCGGCACGAACCCGGCGTCCACCGCCGCGCGCGAGGCGCCCACGGCGGCCCCCAGCTTGTCGGCCAGCGCCTCCAGCAGCTTGAAGTTGTCGCCTGACTGCATGCCGCGCCCGCCCGACACCACGATCTTCGCCGCCGTCAGCTCCGGCCGCTCCGACTTCGTCAGCTCCTGGCCCACGAACGCCGACAGGCCGGCGTCCTGCGCGCCCGAGGCCGCCTCGACCGAGGCCGAGCCGCCGGTCGCGGCCGCCGCCTCGAAGGCGGTGGTGCGCACGGTGATCACCTTGATCGGGTCGCCGGACTGCACGGTGGCGATGGCGTTGCCGGCGTAGATCGGCCGCTCGAAGGTGTCGGCCGAAACGACACCCGTGATGTCGGAAATGGCCTGCACGTCCAGCAGCGCCGCCACGCGCGGCAGCAGGTTCTTGCCAGCCGAGGTAGCGGCGGCCAGCACGTGGCCGTAGCCGCCCTTGGCGAGGGTTACCACCAGCGGGGCCACGGCCTCGGGCAGCTGGTGCTCCAGCGCCGCGTCGTCGGCCAGCAGCACCTTGGCGACGCCGGCGATCTTGGAGGCCGCCTCGGCGACGGCCTGCGCGCCCTTGCCGGCCACCAGCACGTGGACGTCGCCGCCGATCTTCGCGGCGGCGGTGACGGCGTTCAGCGTGGCGGGCTTGAGCACCGCGTTGTCGTGATCGGCGATGATGAGGGTCGTCATGTCAGATCACCCGCGCTTCGTTCTTCAGCTTGTCGACCAGGGTGGCGACGTCGGCGACCTTGACGCCGGCCTTGCGCTTGGGCGGCTCGACCACCTTCAGCGTCTTCAGCCGCGGCGCCACGTCCACGCCGAGCGCGTCCGGGGTGACGGTGTCGAGCGGCTTCTTCTTGGCCTTCATGATGTTGGGCAGCGAGGCGTAGCGCGGCTCGTTCAGGCGCAGGTCGGTGGTGACCACGGCCGGGAGCTTGAGTTCCACCGTCTCCAGGCCGCCGTCGATCTCGCGGGTGACGGTGAGGGCGCCCTCGCCGGGGGCGACCTTGGAGGCGAAGGTGCCCTGCGGCCAGCCGAGCAGCGCGGCGAGCATCTGGCCGGTCTGGTTGCAGTCGTCGTCGATGGCCTGCTTGCCGAGCAGCACGATCTGCGGCTGCTCCTTGTCGACCAGCGCCTTGAGCAGCTTGGCGACGGCGAGCGGCTGGGTCTCGGCATCGGTCTGCACCAGGATGGCGCGATCCGCACCCATGGCCAGCGCGGTGCGCAGGGTTTCCTGGGCGGTGGCCGGGCCGATGGAGACGGCGACGATCTCGCTGGCCTTGCCGGCTTCCTTCAGACGAACGGCTTCCTCGACGGCGATCTCGTCGAAGGGGTTCATCGAGAACTTGACGTTGGCGGTCTCCACTCCCGTGCCGTCCGCCTTCACGCGGATCTTCACGTTGTAGTCGACCACCCGCTTCACAGGGACGAGGATCTTCATCGCTGCGGGGTCCTTACTGCGGGGCCAGACGGACGGCGCCGTCGAGGCGGACGGTGGTGCCGTTCAGCATGCGGTTCTGCACGATGTGCAGCACGAACTCGGCGTACTCCTCCGGCTTGCCCAGGCGGTGCGGGAAGAGGGTGCCGGCGATCAGGGAGGCGTGCACCTCCGGCGGCATACCGCCCATCATCGGCGTCTCGAACAGCCCCGGCGCGATGGCCATGACGCGCACGCCGCGCGGCGCCAGCTCGCGCGCCGCCGGCAGGGTCAGCGACGCCACACCGCCCTTGGAGGCGGAGTAGGCGCACTGGCCGATCTGCCCGTCGAAGGCGGCGACGGAGGAGGTGTTGACGATCACGCCGCGCTCGCCGTCCTCGCCGATCGGGTCCAGCGCGGTCATCGCTTCGGCGGCGAGGCGCATGACGTTGAAGGTGCCGATCAGGTTGACGGTGATGACCTTGGAGAAGGTCTCCAGCGGCATCGGGCCCTTCTTGCCGACGACGCGGGCACCCACGACGATGCCCGCGCAGTTCACGCAGATGCGGGCCGGGCCGTGCGCGTCGGCGCCGGCCTTCAGCGCGGCCTGCACCGAGTCCGGGTTCGTCACGTCGCACACGGCGGCGACGCCGCCGATCGCCTCGGCCGTGGCCTTCACGCCGGCCTCGTTGACGTCGAGCACGGTGACCTTGGCGCCGGCCGCAGCCAGTGCGCGCGCCGTCGCGGCGCCGAGCCCCGATCCGCCGCCGGTGACGACGGCGGCCTGATTGCGGATGTCCATGTCTGTTCCTCCCTTTGATTCGTTCAGACGTTGGGTTTTCGGCTGCGCCTCAACCCAACCTACTGGTGCATCGTAGGTTGGGTTGAGCGCCAGCGAAAACCCAACGGCGGTTACTCGAACGTCAGCGTGCCGGCCGGGTGGGGGCCGAAGGCCTCGTCCACCGACAGGGCGCCGGGCGGCTGCCACTGGGGCGCGTTGTCCTTGTCGACGATCACCGCGCGCACGCCCTCGCGGAAGTCCGGGGCGGCGGCGACGTGCAGGCCCAGCGTGAACTCCAGCGCCATCGCCTGATCGAAGTCCAGGCCGGCCCCGTCGCGCAGCTGGCGGAAGGTGACGGCGAGCGCGTAGGGCGACTTCGTCCGGATGGTCTTCAGCGTCTCCGCCGCCCACGGGTCGGGGTCGGCCTCCAGCGCCGCCAGCACGGCGTCCAGGCTGTCGCCGGCGAACAGGCGGTCGATCAGCGCGCGCTTGGCCGCCAGCGGGGCCGGGCCGGGGTCCTGGTGGAAGCGCGCCAGCACCGCCTGCACCTGCAGGTCGGCGTCCGCCGCGTCGGTGATGTCGGCGAGCGCCGCCTTCAGGTCCTCGATGGCGCTGGACGGCACGTGGTGCGTGGCGATGCCGGTGTACAGCATGTCGGCCGCCTTCAGCCGTGCGCCGGTCAGGCCCAGGTACAGGCCGATCCTGCCCGGACAGCGCGGCAGGAAGAAGGTGCCGCCGACGTCGGGGAAGAAGCCGATGCCCGTCTCCGGCATGGCGAACAGCGTGCGTTCCGTCGCCACGCGGTAGCGGCCGTGCACCGACAGGCCGACACCGCCACCCATGGTGATGCCGTCGATCAGCGCCACGTAGGGCTTGGCGTAGGTCTTGATGCGGCGGTTGAGGCGGTATTCCTCGCGGTAGAAATCGGCGAGGAAGGCGATGTCGCCGGCCGAGGCGGCGTCGTACAGCGCGCGGATGTCGCCGCCGGCGCAGAACGCCTTCTCGCCGGCCCCCTCGATCACCACCGTGGCGACGGACGGGTCGGCGGCCCAGCGCTGCAGCGCCGGGTCGATCTGGCGGATCTGCTCCAGCGTCAGGGCGTTCAGCGCCTTCGGCCGGTTCAGCGTGATGACGCCCGCGCCGCCGCGGGGTTCGAACAGGACTGTGGGCTCGCTCATGATGCCTTCTTTTCCTGGAAGATGTCGGCGTGGCGGTCGCGCAGCAGGTTCTTCTGCACCTTGCCCATGGCGTTGCGCGGCATCTCGTCCACGAAGAAGACGCGCTTGGGCACCTTGAAGTTGGCCAGCTGCTCCTTGCACACGGCGATCACCGCCGCCTCGTCGGGCGCGGAGAGGCGGGGCTTGCGCAGCACGACGGCGGTCACCGCCTCGCCGAAGTCGGGGTGGGGGACGCCGACGACGGCGGACTCGACCACGCCGTCGATGGCGTCAATCACCGTCTCGACCTCCTTGGGATACACGTTGAAGCCGCCGGAGATGATCAGGTCCTTGGCGCGGCCGACGATGTGCACGTAGCCCTTGGCATCCACCTTGCCGACGTCGCCGGTGATGAAGAAGCCGTCGGGCTTGATCTCCTGCGCGGTCTTCTCGGGCATGCGCCAGTAGCCGGAGAAGACGTTCGGGCCCTTCACCTCGATCACGCCGATCTCGTCGGCCCCCAGCGTCCGGCCCGTCTCCGGATCGACGACGCGCAGGCTCACCTCCGGCAGCGGGAAGCCGACGGTGCCGGGGATGCGGTCGCCGTCCAGCGGGTTGGAGGTCAGCATGCCGGTCTCGGTCATGCCGTAGCGCTCCAGGATCGCCTGACCGGTGCGGGCGGAGAATTCCTTGTGCGTGTCGGCCAGCAGCGGGGCGGAGCCGGAGATGAACAGGCGCATGTGCGCCGTCGACTCCCTGGTCAGGCCCGGATGCGCCAGCAGGCGGGTGTAGAAGGTGGGCACGCCCATCATCACCGTGGCCTTCGGCAGCAGCCGCATGACCTGGTCGGCGTCGAACTTCGGGAGGAAGATCATCGACGTGCCGTTCAGCAGCACGCAGTTGGTCGCCACGAATAGGCCGTGCGTGTGGAAGATCGGCAGCGCGTGCAGCAGCACGTCGTCGGGGCGGAAGCCCCAATACCTATGCAGCGTCAGCGCGTTGGAGCCGAGGTTCCGGTGGCTCATCATGGCGCCCTTGGAGCGCCCGGTGGTGCCGGAGGTGTAGAGGATGGCCGCCATGTCGTCCGGCCCGCAGGGCACGGTGTCGAAATCCGGCGCGCAGGACGCGGCGCGGGCGGGCAGAGTGCCGTCGCCGTTCGTGCCCAGCGTCAGCAGGTGGGCGACCTTGGCCTTCTCGGCGGTGTCCTTCAGCGCGGCCTCGGTCTCCGGCTTGCAGACGAAGACGTGCGGTTCGGCGTCGGTGAGGAAGTACTCGACCTCCGCCTTCGTGTAGGCGGGGTTGAGCGGCAGGTAGACGCCGCCGGCACGCACCACGGCGAGGTAGAGGACGATGTTCTCGGCGGACTTCTCCACCTGCACGGCGACGCGGTCGCCCTTCTTGAGGCCGAGGTCGGCGAGCAGGCGCGCGTAGCGGCCGGTCAGCTCCTCCAGGTCGCCGTAGGTGACGGCCTTGCCGTCATCCGTGGTGATGAACGGCCGGGAGCGGTCGGTGGGGAAGCGGGACCGGAAAAGGTCGAAGATGTTCCCGATGCTGTCCGCCGCCGCGGTGTCGGCCAGTGCCGTTTCGGCCATGTCGCCCTCCCCCCTGTCGTTTTTCCTGGTCATTCTTCCTGGGCGCGCCCCGAGGGCGCGGGTTCGTTATCGTGGGGCTTAGCACACGGCAGCCCCGTTTTTCCAGCGCTTTGTATACGCAAACCCTCAGGACTGTATACCGGCGCCGCCCATGATCGACACGAACTCGGCGAAGATGTCGATCTGGATGGTCACGTGGCGGCGCATCGCTTGATACGCCCCCTCCGGGTCGCCGTTCAGGATGGCCTGCACCACCGTGTCGTGCTCGTCGAAGCTGTCGTGGACGCGCGAGGGGTGGTTCAGCTGGTAGCGGCGGTAGGGGGCGAGGCGCACGAACAGGCCGTGCGCGATCTCCTGCAGCGGCTCGTTGTGGCTGCCGGCCTGGATCGCCTCGTGGAACTCGCGGTTCTTGGCGTAGTAGGCGTCCAGCTCCCGCGCCTTCATGAAGGCCTTGGATTCCTCATGGATGCGCCGGAGGTTCTGCTTTTCCGCGTCGGACATGCGGCGCGCGGCGTAGCGGCAGCACAGCCCCTCGATCTCCGACATCACCTCGAACATCTGCACCATGCGGTGCAGCTTCAGCGGCGCCACCACGGCACCCTGGCGCGGCTGCTTCTCCACCAGCCCGGCGTGGACCAGCTGGAGGATCGCCTCGCGAATCGGCGTGCGGGAGATGTTGAAGCGCTGGGCCAGCCCTTCCTCGTCCAGGCGGCTGCCGGGACGCAGGCGGCCGAGGAAGATGTCCTCCTCGATGGCGCGGCGCACCTCGTCGGCGCGCGTGGCGCCACCACCCTTCTTGTCGGACACCGGATCGCTTCCCTTTTCCTGCTCCGCGGCTGCGGCGTTCCGCCGCCCGGGTGGCCGATATACGTCCGTCACGCGCTCCCTCCCATACCTTTTTTCGCGCTCTGTGGCACACGGCGCAGCGCCTATATGAACACAAATCAGCGCGTTCGTGTATACAGAATGTGGACAACGCGTATCCGCCGTGCTACTCGTCAGGCCAAGCAAACGGTGCCGCACGGCCACGGGCCGGCGGCCGCGACGGGAGGGTCGCTGCATGGATTTCACCCTGTCCGAGGATCAGCAGGCGTTCCGCGACACGGCGCGCGACTTCGCGCAGGCCGAGATGGCGCCGCACGCCGCCCGCTGGGACGAGGAGGCCGTGTTCCCGGTCGACACGCTGCGCAAGGCGGCGGAGCTGGGGTTCGCCGGCATCTACGTGAAGGACGACGTGGGCGGGTCGGGCCTGGGCCGCGTCGACGCCGCCATCATCTTCGAGGAGCTGGCCGCCGCCTGCCCCTCGACCGCCGCCTACATCTCCATCCACAACATGGCGTCGTGGATGATCGACACCTGGGGCACGAACGAGCAGCGCCAGCGCTGGCTGCCCAGGCTGACGACCATGGAGCACTTCGCCAGCTACTGCCTGACCGAGCCGAACGCCGGGTCGGACGCCGGCAACCTGCGCACCAAGGCGGAGCGCGACGGCGACCACTACGTGCTGAACGGCTCCAAGGCGTTCATCTCCGGCGGCGGGTCGTCGGACGTGTACGTGTGCATGGTGCGCACGGGCGGCGAGGGGCCGAAGGGCATCTCCTGCCTCGTCGTCGAGAAGGACACGCCGGGCCTGTCGTTCGGCAAGCAGGAGCACAAGCTGGGCTGGAAGAGCCAGCCGACCTCCGCCGTCATCTTCGACAACTGCCGCGTCCCCGTCGCCAACCGCATCGGCGCGGAGGGCGAGGGCTTCAAGATCGCCATGAAGGGGCTGGACGGCGGCCGGCTGAACATCGGCGCCTGCTCGATCGGCGGCGCCCGCTTCTGCCTGGAGCAGGCGGTGTCCTACACCGCCGACCGCAAGCAGTTCGGCCAGCCGATCAACAGCTTCCAGGGGTTGCAGTTCAAGCTGGCCGACATGGCGACGGAGCTGGACGCGGCGCGCCTGATGCTGTGGCGCGCGGCCAGCGCGCTCGACGCCGGCTCGCCGGAGGCGACCATGCAGTGCGCGATGGCCAAGCGCTTCGCCACCGACGCCGGGTTCAACGTGGTGAACGACGCGCTGCAGCTGCACGGCGGCTACGGCTACGTCAAGGAATACCCCATCGAGCGGTATTTCCGGGACCTGCGCGTCCACCAGATCCTGGAAGGCACCAACGAGATCATGCGCGTGATCATCGCGCGCCAGCTGATCAGCGGCTGGCCGCGGAACAGCTGACGGAACGCGCTTCGTAGGTTGGGTTGAGCGCCAGCGAAAACCCAACGTTGCGGCACGGCGGACGCGTTGGGTTTTCGCCTGCGGCTCAACCCAACCTACGGGGCAACTTACGGGGCTTCGCCCGGATCAACGGGCGCCTGACGACATTTTCGGGGGAGGATAACGCATGGCGACGATCGCCTTTATCGGCCTGGGCAACATGGGTGCGCCGATGATGCGCAACCTGCTGAAGGCCGGCCACACCGTCTTCGCGTTCGACCTGTCGGAGGCCGCCTGCAAGGCCGCCGCCGATGCCGGCGCCACCGTGGCCGGCAAGCCGGCCGAGGCCGCGGCGCAGGCCGACGTGGTGGTCACCATGCTGCCCGCCGGGCAGCACGTGCGCGACGTGTATACGGGTGCTGGCGGCGTCATCGCCGCGGCGAAGCCGGGCAGCCTGTTCATCGACAGCTCCACCGTCGACGTGGCCTCGGCGCGCGCGGTGGCGGAAGCGGCGACCGCGGCCGGCCACGTGATGGTCGACGCGCCGGTGTCCGGCGGCGTGGGCGGGGCCGAGGCCGGCACGCTGACCTTCATGGTCGGCGGCAGCGACGAGGCCTTCGCGCGCGCCCAGCCGATCCTCGCCAACATGGGCAAGACCATCGTGCACGCTGGCGGCAGCGGCACGGGGCAGGCGGCGAAGATCTGCAACAACATGATCCTCGGCATCTCGATGATCGCCGTGTCGGAGGCCTTCGCGCTGGCCGAGAAGCTGGGCCTGGACGCGCAGAAGCTGTTCGACATCGCGTCGAAGTCGTCGGGCCAGTGCTGGTCGCTGACCTCCTACTGCCCGGTGCCGGGGCCGGTGCCGACCTCGCCCGCCAACCGCGACTACGTGCCGGGCTTCGCCGCCGGCATGATGCTGAAGGACCTGAAGCTGGCCGTGGAGGCCGGGCAGGTCGCCGGGTCGCCGCTGCCGCTGGGGGCGGAGGCCGCGCAGATGTACGCGCTGTTCTGCAACGCGGGCAACGCGGGCGTCGACTTCTCCGGCATCGTGAAGATGCTGCGGGGGCAGGGCTGATCGCAGCCGGGCCGTCAGCCCGCCTGCTGCATCGGGATGGCGTCGGAGCCGGTGCCGCGGTAGTGCACGTTGCCGTCGGCGTCGAGCACGGCCCAGTCGCCGGTCAGGTAGTAGCGCCGTCCGTGGCGGAAGCGGCGGGCGGTGCGATCCTGGTCGTTGGCGTAGGCCTCGAACCAGAAGAGCGGGGAGTTGGCGGTGTCGATGGCGATCTCGCCCTCGCCGCCGACCGGCGCCTCCCGCCCGTCGCGGTCGAGCACGACGACCCGGTAGCCCGGCATCGGCCGGCCCAGCGAGCCTTCGCGGCGGTCGGCGACGGCGCCGGGGGCGTAGCGGTTGACGATGACGATGCCGGTCTCGCGCTGGCCGTACTGGTCGAGCAGCGGGACGCCCAGCGTCTGCGTCACCCATTCGATGAGGTCGTCGGGCAGCGGCTCGCCCACCACGGCGATGGAGCGCAGGGCCAGCTTGTCCGGCACGGGGATGGAGCCGCGCGAATGCCACGCCCGCACCTGGGACGGCGCCGCCGTCAGGTTGGTGACGCCGAACTTCGTCAGCATGCGGTAGCCCTGCTGCACGTTGTACGGCCCGTCGCAGAAGATGGTCGTGCGGCCCAGCAGCAGCGGCCCGATCAGGCCGTAGTAGGCGCCGTATGCCCAGCCGGGGTCGGCCATGTTCCAGTAGATGTCATCGTCGCGCAGGTCGAGGCCGACGCGCATGTACTGCTCGATCCCCGCCAATGCCTTCACGGGCAGGGGCACGCCCAGCGGCGGCGCCTCGGCCTCCGAGGTGTAGATCAGCGCGAAGGGGTCGCCCGCCGCGTAGGTGGTGACGGAGTCGCGGGGAACGGCGGCGTGCAGCGCCGACCAGAAGAGGACGTCGTGATGAACGCCGCTCAGCGCCTCGTCCCCCTCCACCATGATGACGGCGCGGCGCCGGGCCGGGTCGCGCGGCACCTTGCGGCTGAGCGAGCCGTTGGTGACCACGGCGCTCGTCCGGCTGTCGGTCAGGCGGAAGGCGATGGCGTCACGGGTGTAGGTGGTGAACAGCGGCATGTAGACGGCACCCAGCCGCCACGTCGCCAGTGCTGCGATGAGCAACTCCGGCCCCTTGGGCAGCAGCACGGCGACGCGGTCGCCCTTGCCCACGCCCAGGTCGGCCAGCACGGTGGCCAGCCGCATGGAATCCTGCGACAGGCGGGCGAAGCTCAGCTCCGTCGTCTGGCCGGCGACGCTTTCGTGCAGCAGGGCGGCGGTGGTGCCGTTGGCGCGCGCGTGCCGGTCGCACAGCAGGGTGGCGAGCGCGATCGAATCGCCCTGGTATTCCGGACGCAGGAAGGCCGACGGGCGCACGCCGTCCACGGCCGGCACGGGCGCGCCGGGCAGCGGCAGGCCGCGATGGCGGGCCGCCGCCACCTGGCCCAGCGCGTCGAGGTCCGGGCCCAGGAAATAGCGCCGGCTGGCGGCGTCCTGTTCGACCAGCCCTTCGCGGGCGAGGGCCGCCAGCAGGCGGTGCACGGTCGCCTTGGACAGGCCGGTGCCGGCCATCAGGTCGGTCAGCCGCGCGCCGTCCGGCGATCCCGCGGCGACCATGCGGAGGAGGGCGATGGCGCGCTCCAGGCTCTGGGTGCCGCCCGTGCCCGCCGACGATTGGATGTCCGGCTTCATGTGTCTCAACATATGGAACTTCAGTCACTCTAACATTCGGCAAACTCGCTGACAAACGCGATTTTTGTTGTGACGGCTCTTCAGCCTGAGGTATGGTTGGCCCTGCCCGCAATAACGCGGTCCACATCGTGAGACATACGGTCCACAATGTGGACCTTGCGATCGGCACACACGAGGCTCGCGACGAAGCCGAGCCCGAGAGAAGAACGGAGGAGGAAATGCCCGGCGCGCCACCCGTCCCGCACCAGGAACGCACCCCGCGGGACGAGACCCCCATCTTCGAGGCACGCAACATCTCGCTGCGCTTCGGCGGTGTGCGGGCGCTGACGGACGTCAGCTTCCACATCAAGAAGGGCGAGCTGTTCTCGATCATCGGGCCGAACGGTGCGGGCAAGACCTCGATGGTCAACTGCATCTCCGGCCGCTACCGGCCCACCGACGGCCGCGTCTATTTCAAGGGGCAGGACATCACCGACATGACGCCCAACCACCGGGCGTCGCTGGGGATCGGCCGCACCTTCCAGAACCTGGCGCTGTTCGGGCACATGACCGTGCTGGACAACATCATGGTCGGCCGCCACCACCTCCTGAAGAACAACTTCCTGACCGGCGCGCTGTACTGGCTGACCGGGGCGCGCAAGGAAGAGCTGGCGCACCGCCGCGAGGTCGAGGAGATCATCGACTTCCTGGAGATCCAGCACGTCCGCAAGGCGACCGCCGGCACGCTGTCCTACGGCCT
>Ga0196970_1000592_pt1 | contig 39066 bp, 31 predicted proteins | sample S1v_513CmetaG_FD_148672 | JGI IMG/M metagenome (GOLD analysis project Ga0196970, IMG submission 148672) | Soil microbial communities from Anza Borrego desert, Southern California, United States - S1+v_5-13C | ecosystem: Environmental > Terrestrial > Soil > Desert | place: USA: California... | reverse complement strand
CAAGGACCTGGCCTCGCGCGACGTGGTCAGCCGTTCGATGACCATCGAGATCCGCGAAGGCCGCGGCGTCGGCGAGCACAAGGACCATATCCTGCTCGACCTGACCCATCTGGGCCCGGAAGTGATCAACGAGAAGCTCCCCGGCATCGCCGAGAGCGCCCACATCTTCGCCGGCGTGGACGTGAGCAAGGAGCCGATCCCGGTCATTCCGACCGTGCACTACAACATGGGCGGCATCCCGACCAACTACCACGGCGAAGTGGTGCGCAAGGTCGGCGACAACCCCGATGCGGTCGTGCCCGGCCTGTACGCCATTGGCGAGGCCGCCTGCGTGTCGGTGCACGGCGCCAACCGCCTGGGCTCCAACTCGCTGCTGGACCTGGTGGTGTTTGGCCGCGCGGTCAGCAACCGCTGCGCCGAGACGATCAAGACCAACCAGCCGCACAAGCCGCTGGCCTCCGATGCCTGCGACAAGGCGCTGGGCCTGCTGGACAAGCTGCGCAACGCCAACGGCAGCACGCCGACGGCGGTGATCCGCGACAAGATGCAGCGCACCATGCAGTCCGACGCGGCGGTGTTCCGCACCAGCAAGACGCTGCAGGAAGGCTGCGAGAAGATGGACCAGATCTTCGGCATGTTCGAGGACGTGAAGGTGTCCGACCGCTCGCTGGTCTGGAACTCGGACCTGATCGAGACCTACGAGTTGAACAACCTGCTGCTCAACGCGGTGGCGACGATCAATTCAGCCGAGCAGCGCAAGGAAAGCCGCGGCGCGCACGCGCACGAGGACTATCCGGACCGCGACGACGTGAACTGGCAGAAGCACACCCTGGTCTCGGTCGACGACAAGGGCAAGTGCAGCTTCGACTATCGCCCGGTGCACATGTACACGCTCAGCCCCGACGTGGACGTGGTGCCGCCGAAGCCGCGCGTTTACTGACCAAAGCCGGGAATCGGGAATGGAGAACCGGGAATCGAAGTTGCTGCTTCGTCCGGCCTCGGCCGCCCGCTCTTTCCATTCCCCATTCCTTATTCCCCATTCCCGGAATTAGAGCCATGGCAGAGTTCACCCTCCCCAAGAATTCCAAGATCGGCAAGGGCAAGCATTTTCCCGCGCCGGGTGCGACCAATGTGCGCACCTTCAAGGTCTATCGCTGGAACCCCGACGACGGCGCCAACCCGCGTACCGACACCTACGAGGTTGACCTCGACAAGTGCGGGCCGATGGTTCTGGACGCGCTGATCAAGATCAAGAACGAGATCGACCCGACGCTGACGTTCCGCCGCTCCTGCCGCGAAGGCATCTGCGGTTCGTGCGCGATGAACATCGACGGCACCAATACCCTGGCCTGCACCAAGGCGATCAGCGCCTGCGGCAAGGCCGAGGTGCCGATCTACCCGCTGCCGCACATGAGCGTGGTCAAGGACCTGGTGCCGGACCTGACCCACTTCTACGCGCAGTACGCCTCGATCAAGCCGTGGATCCGCACGCAGACGCCGCCGCCGCCGGATCGCGAGCGCCTGCAGTCGCCGGAAGACCGCAAGAAGCTCGATGGCCTGTACGAGTGCATCCTGTGCGCGTGCTGCTCGACCAGCTGCCCGAGTTACTGGTGGAACGGCGAACGCTACCTGGGCCCGGCGATCCTGTTGCAGGCCTATCGCTGGATCATCGACTCGCGCGACGAGGACACCGGTGCGCGCCTGGACGACCTGGAAGATCCGTTCAAGCTGTATCGCTGCCACACCATCATGAACTGCGCGCGGACCTGCCCGAAGGGCCTGAATCCGGCGCTGGCGATCGCCGAGATCAAGAAGCTGATGATGGCCCGCCGCGCCTGACCGGCGCCGCGGGACGCGCACCACCATGGATGAAGCCACCGAACTGAAGAAGCTGCGCTGGCGCTGCCGGCGCGGCATGCGCGAGCTCGACCAGCTGTTTGGCCGTTATCTCGACCAGCGCTGGGCACAGGCGGCAGCGGACGAACGTGCCGTCTTCCTGCTGCTGCTGGAAAGCGAAGACGATAAGTTGTGGCGCTGGTTCATGGGCTACGAGGCCTGTCCCGATGCGCCGCAGGCCGCTCTCATCCAACGCATCCTCGCCTTGCCGGCTTGAGTGGCGGCCGTCGCGCTGGGTTCCCGGCGCGCTGGGAACCGCTGCGGTGCTGGGCAACTTCTCGTTGCAATGGTCGGCGCTGCCGCAAGGGCTGGCAGCCGTGGCTGGCGCGCTGCTGGGCTTGATCGCCCTGCTGCAGGCATGGGCATGGATGCGGCAACCGCCGCGCCACCTGATCGTACCGTGGGGGCAGGTGCCGGCCAGCGTGGACGGCCTGCCGGTTGCCACGTTGCAGGTGCAGTGGCGCGGGCCGCTGGCCTGGGTGTCCTGGCGGCGCGGGCCACGTCGGCGGACCTGCTTGCTGTTCTGCCCCGACACGCTGCCGCCCGCGCGACGACGTGAACTGCGACTAGCCGCGGACAGCCGTGCAGTACCGCCATCACGCCGGCAATGGCACCATAGCGCTCCCTGAACGGTGCCGCGCATGTTCAAACCCCTTCCTGTCGCCATCGGCCTGCGTTACCTGCGCGCCAAACGGCGCAACGGCTTCATCTCCTTCATATCGATGGCGTCCATCCTGGGTATCGCGCTCGGGGTCACGGTGCTGATCACCACTTTGGCGGTGATGAGCGGTTTCCAGAAGGAAATCCGCGACCGCCTGCTGCAGATGGCCGCGCACGCCACGGTCAGTGCCGACGGCGCGCCGCTGCGCGACTGGCAGACCGCCTTGCGCGTGGCCAGTGCCGATCCGCGCGTGGCTGGCGCCGCACCCTACATCGAGAGCCAGGCGCTGATCACCGGCGTGCGCAACCAGCCGGCCATCGTGCGCGGCGTGGTGCCGGCGCAGGAGAACAAGGTCTCGGTGCTGGCGCAGAAGATGAAGCAGGGTTCGGCCGACAGCCTGGTGCCCGGTTCGTACAATATCCTGCTGGGGCAGGAGCTGGCGCTGTGGCTCGGCGTCAACGTCGGCGACAAGGTGGTGGTGATGCTGGCCGAGCCGCAGGCCACGCCGTTCGGTGCCGCGCCGCGCTACAAGCGCTTTACCGTCAGCGGCATCTTCGAGGCCGGCTACAACGAGATCGACCGCGGACTGGCCGTCACCAACATGGAAGACATGGCGCGCGTGCTGCGCATGGACGGCGTGACCGGCGTGCGCCTGAAGCTCCACGACATGGACCGCGCCTGGGAAGTGGCCAGCGACCTGGCCTTGAAGTTGCCCGGCGATCACCGCGTCAGTGACTGGACCCAGGAAAACGCCAACCTCTATCACTCGCTGCGCATGGAAAAGACGGTGATGGGCATCCTGCTGTCGCTGATCATCGCGATGGGTGCGTTCAACCTGGTGTCCTCGCAGGTGATGCTGGTGACCGACAAGCAGGCCGACATCGCCATCCTGCGCACCCTGGGCCTGACCCCCGGCGGGGTGATGAAGGTCTTCATGGTGCAGGGCTCGCTGATCGGCATCATCGGCACGGTGCTTGGCGTGGTCGGCGGCATCACCCTGACCCTCAACCTCGAACGCATCCTCGGCGCGATCGAAGCGGTGTTCCGCATCAAGCTGCTGCCGGAGGACGTGTACTACATCACCGGCCTGCCTACCGACATGCAGACCGGCGACGTGGTGGCGATCACCCTGGTTGCCCTGCTGATGAGTTTCCTGGCGACCCTGTACCCGGCGTGGCGCGCGGCGCGCACCCAGCCGGCGGAGGCGCTGCGCTATGAGTGAGGCGAAGATGACGTCTACCGCGGTGATCCGCGCCGCCGGGCTGGGCAAGACCTACGCCGAGGGGCGCCTGCGCACGCCGGTGTTCGACGGGCTGGACCTGGCCGTGGCGCCGGGCGAGACCGTGGCGATCGTCGGCGCGTCCGGTGCCGGCAAGAGCACCTTGCTGCACCTGCTGGGCGGGCTCGACGTGCCCAGCGCCGGCGAGGTCTATGTCGCCGGCCAGTCGATGTCGCAGTTGTCCGACGGCGAGCGCGGCCGTCTGCGCAACCGCTCGCTGGGCTTTGTCTACCAGTTCCACCATCTGCTGCCGGAATTCACCGCGCTGGAAAACGTGATGATGCCGGTGCTGCTCGCGGGCGAAGACGTGGCACCGGCACGCACGCGCGCTGCGGCGCTGCTGGAGGCGGTGGGGCTGGGACATCGCCTGGAGCACAAGCCGGGTGAGTTGTCCGGTGGCGAACGGCAGCGTGCGGCTGTGGCGCGTGCACTGGTCAATCGCCCGGCCTGTGTGCTCGGTGACGAACCCACCGGCAACCTCGATGACCGTACCGCGGCCACGGTGTTCGAGTTGATGCTCGACCTCAACCGCCAGCACCGTACCAGCCTGATCCTGGTGACCCACGACCGCAGCCTGGCGTTCAAGCTCGACCGCGTGCTGGAACTGCACGAAGGCCGCTTGCGCGAAATCTCCGCGCCCGCCGCGGCCTGAGCGGCGACGCCGCTGGCGTCGGCAGTTCCGAACTTCTTCGCGCCATTGACTGATGCGCGGGCAGGGGATTTTCCTCTGCCCGCGTTTGCGTGCGCCGCCTAACCTGAGCTTGTGACGTGCCGGCGCTGTCCGGCAGGCGGGTGGATCGGCTCGCGCAGTCCCCCTGAAGCGGGAAGGGTCCGCCGCGGTGCAGGCGGCGCCGGGCACGTCACACCACGAGCGGGTCAGCGCGGCGATATCGGTCGGGGAGGGCGCGGCATGGGGAAGCAGGGCGCCACCGGACTGGCAAGCGGGCAGCCATCCATGGGTGTCCTCGCCTGGGTGAGTGGCGTGCTGGCTGGGGCGTGGTCGCCCGTGGCGTGGAACGCGGTCAACGTGGCGTTGAGTGCGTTGGCCTGCACGTTGCTGTGGCTCGCACGGCAGAAAGTTTGCGGGATGACAGCTGTGTTTGCCGACGGCCTTGTCTGGGCATTGGCCGGGGCAGCCTGGGCCGGTATCGCGGCACTGCTCGTGTTGCATGCGCAATTGCCGCCAGCCTGGGAAGACAGGGAAGTGCGCGTGCAAGGGCAAGTGCTGAGCCTGCCGGTGGTCGAAAGCCGGCGGACGCGTTTCCTGTTGCAGGTCGACGACAGTGCGGAGCAGCCCGCGCCGTTGCGCGGGCGTTTGCTGCAGGTCGCCTGGTACGACGACTACGATGCCAGCGTGCCAGGGCCGCGGCAGGCGTTGCAGGCCGGCGAGCACTGGCAGCTGTGGCTGCGTTTGCGCGCGCCGCGTGGTCTGCGCAACCCCGGCGGCTTCGATGCCGAACGCAACGCTGCCGCGCAAGGCTGGGTTGCGGCGGGGCAGGTGCGACGGCCCGAGCAGGCGCGGCGGTTGCGTGCAGCGCATGGCCCGGTGGCGTGGCGCGACCGGATGTCGGCACGCATCGACGCCGCGGTGCGAGGCCCCGGCGCGCGCTACATCCGCGCACTGGCCCTGGGCGATACGCGTGGTCTGGATGCGAACGACTGGCAGCGATTGCGAAGCGTCGGCCTGACCCACCTGATCGCCATTTCCGGATTCCATGTTGGCCTTGTCGCCCTGGCGGCGGCCTGGCTGGTGAGCGGGCTGTGGCGTGTCGTCGCGATGCTGGCGCGGCGCTGCCCGCGTGAGCATGCAGCGGCAGTCGCTGCGGTCATCGCCGCCAGTGCGTATGCGGTGATCGCCGGTGCGGCGCTGCCCACCGTGCGCACCGCCTTGATGATCGCGGTACTCGCGCTGGCCCGCTCATGGCGGCGGCCTGTGCGCGTGAGCCGTTCGCTGGCCCTGGCCTTGCTCGCGGTATTGCTGGTCGATCCGCTGGCGGCATTGGTTCCGGGCTTCTGGCTCAGCTTCGGCGGTGTGGCCTGCCTGGCGCTGCTGATGCCGCAAGTGTCTGGACGGATGCGTTGGCTGCTGGACTTCCTGCGCGCGCAATGGGTTGCCACCTTGTGCCTGTTGCCATTGACCGTGGTGTGGTTTGCGCAGGCATCGTGGATCGGGCCGCTGGTCAATCTGCTGGCCATTCCGTGGTGGAGCCTGGTCGTCGTGCCACTGTCGCTGTTCGGCCTGGCGCTGGAAGTGATGTACGCCGGCGCGGGCGGACCGGCGTGGCGGCTGGCGGCCGCGTGCTTCGAGCCCAGCTGGCGGTTGTTTGCCTTCGTCGGCGGCCTGCCGTTCGCGCAAACCTGGCTGGCCGAGGCGCGCGCGGCTGCCGCTGGCTTGGCGGTATTGGGCGCGGCGTGGTGGCTGCTGCCGCACGGCACGCCGGGCAAACCACTGGCCGCGGTGCTGTGGCTGGCGCTGGCCTGGCCGGATACACGGCGGCCGCGCCATGGCGAGGTCGAGCTCAGCGTGCTTGATGTCGGTCAGGGCCTGGCCGTGCTGGTGCGCACCCGCCAGCATGTGCTGCTGTACGACGCCGGGCCTCGCGTGGAGGAGGGCTTCGACGCAGGCGAGCGCGTGGTGCTGCCGGCATTGCGCGCGCTGGGGGTTGCCGCGCTGGATGCACTGGTGATCAGCCACGGCGACAGTGACCATGCCGGGGGCGCCGCGGCCATCGCCACCGAGCTGCCGGTCCGCAGCCGCTGGGCGCCGGCCGGCATGGCCGGCGATGCGGGCGCCGACGTGCCGGCGTCGCGCCCCTGCCAGCGCGGCCACGCCTGGGAATGGGAGGGCGTGCGCCTGCGCTTCCTGCATCCGCCCCGGAGCTTTCCCTACCTGGGCAATGAATCGAGCTGCGTGTTGCGAGTCGAGGCCGGCGGCAAGGTGGCGCTGTTGACCGGAGACATCGGCCGGGTGATCGAACAGCGTCTGCTGCGCCTGGATGCCGACGAGCTGCGCGCGGACGTGGTGGTGGTCGCGCACCATGGCAGCGCTGGCTCGTCGAGCCCCGGCTTCGTCGCCGCGACCGGCGCCCGCCTGGCGGTGATCTCCCGCGGCCACGGCAACCGTTTCGGGCATCCGCGCGCCAGCGTGCTGCGCTGGTGGCGGCGCCAGGGCGCGGAGGTGCTGGACACGGCGGAAGCTGGCGCCGTGCGGGTCTGGCTCGGACCGGAGCGGCTGGCCGTGCGTGAGCAGCGTCGCTGGCAGGCACGCTGGTGGGATGCCGCGGAACGCCAGCGTGTGGCTGCTATCCTATCGGCCAGCAAACAGGCGGCCGAGCGCGCCGGAGGATCTGAACGTGTGGGAACTGGTCAAGGCCGGCGGTTGGCCGATGGTGCCCCTGCTGGCGCTGGGAATCTTGGCGCTGGCGATCGTCCTCGAACGCCTGTGGACACTGCGCCGCAATGAGGTGCTGCCGCCGGGCCTGGGCGAAGAGGTCCGCAACTGGGCCGCGCGCGGCAAGCTCGATCCCTCCCACATCGAATCGCTGCGCCGCAGCTCGCCGCTCGGCGCCTTGCTGGCGGCGGCGCTGGACGTACGCGGCCGTCCGCGTGAACTGGTGCGCGAGCGCATCGAGGACACCGGCCGCCACATCGTCCACCGCATGGAGCGCTTCCTCAATGCCCTGGGCACCGTGGCTTCGGCCGGTCCATTGCTGGGCCTGCTCGGTACCGTGGTCGGCATGATCCAGATGTTCCTGGGCATCCTTGACCACGGCATCGGCGATGTGAACCAGCTCGCCGGCGGTATCGGCAAGGCCCTGGTGTGCACGGCTACGGGCATGATCATCGCGGTGCCGGCGCTGATGTTCCATCGCTACTTCAAGGGCCGCATCAACGGCTATGTGATCGAGATGGAGCAGGAGGCCACGCTGCTGCTTGATGCGCTGGACGGCCGCGCCGCCCCCGCCCAGCCTGCCACCCCGGCACGCGCGCCGGCCGCCGCCCAGCAGGCGCGCGCCGCCGCCACGGCCAAGGGCTGAGCCGGTGCGCCTTCGCGACGACCGCGCCCAGGATGAGCCGCACATCGACCTGGTGCCGCTCATCGACGTGATCCTGGTGCTCATCATCTTCTTCGTGGTCACCACCACCTTCGATGCGCGCTCGACCCTGCAACTGCAACTGCCCACCGCCAGCGACCAGCACAACGCGACGCCGCCGCGCTCCCTGAGCGTGCTGGTGAACGCCGATGGCCGTTACTTCATCAACGACCGCGAGGTGCTGCGCAGCGATATCGCCTCGCTCAAGCAGGTGATCGGCGAAGTGGCCGGAGACGACCGCGAGCAGACCGTGCTGCTGCGTGCCGACGCGCGCACCCCGTACCAGGCAGTGGTCACGGCGCAGGATGCGCTGGGGCAGCTGGGGTTCCGCAAGCTGGCGATTGCGACGGCGCCCGAGGTCAAGCGGGCTCCGAATCAGCCATAGTGGGTCAGTCCGGCCTGGCACGTGGCCCGTCTTCACCTGCATCAGTGGAAGATTGCGTCTCCTGGCAGCGAATCGTTCTCTTAGAAAAATCGAATGAAATTTGATCCGGCGTCACTGCCACTTTTCGGCCATCAAGCGGGTTCCCCGGCTGACCGCTGTCCACCACGCGTAGCTCGCGGTACCCATGGAGATAGCAGATGAGTTCCAAGGCAACTCCGGTCTGGCCGATCTACCAGCGCCTGCTGGGTTACACGCGGCCTTATTCGAGCTCGTTGATCCTGGCCATGGTCGCCATGGTCGTGGAAGCGACTGCGAGCTATTTCTTCATGCTGCTGATGAAGCCGCTGATCAACCAGGGCTTCGTGAACCCCGAGCCGCGAATGGCGCTGCTGCTGCCCCTGGCGATCCTCGGCCTGTTCGTGATGCGCAGCGTGTCGACCTTCGTCGGCGACTATTGCATGGCGTTAACCGGGCGCAGCGTGGTGCGCGATCTGCGCGAGCAGGTGCTGGCCAAGTACATGCGCCTGCCGTCGCGCCACTTCGACAATGAAGCGACGCCGGTGATGGTGAGCCGGCTGAACTTCGATACCGAACAAGTCACGCAGGCCAGCGCGGACGCGTTGAAGACCGTCGTCGCCGATACGTTGACCATCATCTACATGCTCGCGGTCATGATCCAGATGAGCTTGAAGGTCACGTTTGCGATGCTGCTGGTGGTGCCGTTGATCGGCGTGATCGTGTCCTATGTGGGCAAGCGCTATCGCCGGATCAGCCGTGGCATCCAGGACGGCATGGGCGCGATGGCGCAGACCGCGGAGCAGTCGCTGTCGGCACAGCAGGAAGTCAAGGTTCACGGTACGCAACAGCATGAGATCGGCCGCTACCAGCTGCTGGCCAATCGCATGCTGCGCTTGAACATGAAGGTCGAGACGACCCGCGCCACCGCGTCGGCCACGGTGCAGTTCCTGGCGGCGCTGGCGCTGGCCGTCATCGTATGGGTCGCCACTCGTGAATCCCTGGCCGGGCGCCTGAATGCCGGCGAGTTCATGGCGTTGATGAGCTCCATGATGGCCATCATCCCCTCCCTGCGCCGCCTCACCAGCGTGCAGAGTTCGATCTCGCGTGGCGTGGCCGCCGCCGAGCGCCTGTTCGGCATCCTCGACCTGCCCACCGAGCAGGACACCGGCGAGCGCGAAATCCAGCGCGCCCGCGGCGAGCTGTCCTTCGAGCACGTCATGCTGCGCTACCGTCAGGACGATGGCCTGGCCCTGGACGACATCAGCTTCCAGGCGCGGCCGGGCACGGTGACCGCCATTGTCGGGCGCTCCGGCAGCGGCAAGACCAGTCTGGTGCGGCTGGTGCCGCGCTTCTACGAGCCCACCGGCGGCTGCATCCGCCTGGACGGCGTGCCGCTGGACGAAATTCGCCTGGAAGACCTGCGCCGGCAGATCGCCCTGGTCGGGCAGAAGGTGATGCTGTTCGACGACACCATCGCCGCCAACATCGCCTATGGCACCGACGCCAGCGAAGCGCAGATCCGCGCCGCGGCCGAGGCCGCCAACGCCTGGGAATTCATCGAGCGCCTGCCGCAGCAGCTGCAGACCCCGATCGGCGAGAACGGCGCGCTGCTGTCCGGCGGCCAGCGCCAGCGCCTGGCCATTGCCCGCGCGATCCTGCGCGATTCGCCGATCCTGATCCTCGACGAGGCCACCGCCGCGCTGGACAACGAGTCCGAGCGCCTGGTGCAGGACGCACTGCATCGGCTGATGCCTGACCGCACCACGCTGGTCATCGCGCACCGTCTATCCACCATCGAGCATGCCGACCAGGTATTGGTGATGGACCAGGGCCGGATCGTCGAGCGCGGCACCCATGCGCAGCTGCTTGCCAAGGGCGGCCTGTACGCGCACCTGCACGGCATGCAGTTCCGCGAAAGGCAGGCATGAGCAAGACCCTGGCATGAGCAAGCCCCTGGAAAAGACCCCGGCCTACTGGTACGAAGACCTGCCGGTGCCGCTGGGCGCGCGCCTGCTGGCACCGCTGTATGCGGCGGCCGTCGCGCTGCGTCGCGCGCTGTACCGCCGTGGCCTGCTGCGGCAACGGCAGGTACCGGTGCCGGTGGTGGTGGTGGGCAATGTCACTGCCGGCGGTACGGGCAAGACCCCGTTGACGATCGCCCTGGTCGAAAAGCTCCGCGAGGCCGGCTGGAAGCCCGGCGTGGCCAGCCGCGGCTACGGCCGCGAACAGGCGACGACCGCGCGCTGGATCGAGCCGACCACCGCCGCGGCCCTCGGTGGCGATGAGCCGGTGCTGATCGCCTGGAAAACCGGCGTGCCGGTGCGCGTGGATGCCGACCGCGTGGCCGCGGCGCGCGCGCTGGTCGAAGCCGGCTGCGACATCGTCGTGTGTGATGACGGTCTGCAGCATTACCGGCTGGCACGCGATGTCGAGATCGAAGTGGTCGATGGCAAGCGCCGCTACGGCAATGGCCGTCTGCTGCCCGCCGGGCCGCTGCGCGAGCCGGCCGAGCGTGCACGCGAATGCGACTTCCGCGTCGTCAACCAGGGCGAGGCCAGCGCGGACACCGAAGCAATGGCGCCGGGCTTTGGCGAATGGCAGATGCGCCTGCGCCTGGACGAAGCGCATCCGCTCAGCGGTGGCCGCGCCAGGCCCCTGGTCGGCTTTGCCGGGCAGCGCGTGCATGCCGTCGCCGGTATCGCCCATCCGGATCGCTTCTTCAGCATGCTGCGCGCGCGTGGCATCGGCGTGGTGCCGCATGCCTTTGCCGACCACCAGCGCTATGTGGCCGGTGATTTCGAGTTCGGTAGCCAGTTGCCGGTGCTGATGACCGAGAAGGACGCGGTGAAGTGCCGTGACTTCGCCGACGAATGGATGTTCAGTGTGCCGCTGCAGGCCGAATTGCCGGCCGCGTTCTGGGTGGCATTGCTGGACCGGCTTGGCAAACTGCGCCACGGTTGATGCACAGATGCGGCCGGGTGATTCCACCCCAAGGAAACGATGCGACATGCACATGCCTGATTCTTCCGCGCCGCCCGCCGCGCCCAGCGCGGCGCCGTCCTCGTCCTTCGTCGTCGCCGTGCCGGCGCGCTACGCCGCCTCGCGCCTGCCGGGCAAGCCGCTGCGCCTGCTGGGCGGCCAGCCATTGGTGCGACGGGTCGCCGAGCGCGCGCTGCAGGCCGGTGCGGCCGAGGTCTGGGTCGCCACGGACGATGCCCGCGTGGCCGCGGCCGTCGAGGGACTGGCCGGCGTGCACGTGGCGATGACGTCGACCGAGCACGCCTCCGGCACCGATCGCCTGGCCGAATGCGCGCGTATCGCCGGCTGGAGCGGTGACACGGTGGTGGTGAACCTGCAGGGCGACGAGCCGTTCGCGCCGGCCGCCGGCATCGTCGCGGTGGCCCGCCTGCTGACCGACACCCAGGCGCGCATGTCCACACTCGCCGCGCCGATCAGCGATGCCCACGAGCTGTTCGACCCCAACGTGGTCAAGCTGGTGCGCGACGACACCGGCCATGCGCTGTATTTCAGCCGCGCGCCGATCCCCTGGCACCGCGACGCCTTTGCCACTGCGCGCGACACGTTGCCGCCGGGGCAGTGGCTGCGCCATATCGGCATCTATGGCTACCGCGCCGGTTTTCTGCAGCAGTTCGCGGCGATGCCGCCGGGGCAGCTGGAGCGGATCGAATCGCTGGAGCAACTGCGGGTGTTGGAGGCGGGCCATCGGATCGCCGTGGCCCTGACCCCGGCGCAGTTCCCGCCCGGCATCGACACCCCGGACGACCTGCTGCGCGCCGAAGCGCGCTGGGCTGGCGCATGAGGCCGCGGGTATCGCCTCGGGCCGGGCGCCGCCGGGCCTGCGTGAACGCGTTGTACGCCGCCGTCCCGGCTTGGGCGCCAGGCTGCGGCGGCGCGCACGCGAACCGGGTTTGGGCATAATCGCCCAATGAGCGCGCAGAACCTCCAGGAATTTCCGGAATTCCCCACCTGGCTCAACGCCCGGCCGTCCACGCTGCAGGAACACCGCGGCCGCGCGCTGGCGCTGGCGTTCGTCAATGCCGGCTCGGAGTGGTGCACGCAGCGCCTGACCGAACTGTCGCAGTGGCAGGCGCGCAACCCCGGCTGGCTGCAGCTGATCGTGGTGCAGGTACCGCGCTTCGACAGCGAGCGCGAGCCACGGCGCTCGCTCAAGCTGCTGCGCCAGCACGGCGTGCAGGCGCCGATCCTGCTGGACCGCGAATGGGAAACCTGGCGCCGCTTCGGCGTGACTTCGTGGCCGACAGTGGTGCTGCTGGACGCGCAGGGCCGCGAGCGACAGCGCCTGGTCGGCCTCGGCGGTGAGCTGGAGCGCGAGCTGCAGGCGCTGTGCGCCGGCCAGCCGATGCCGAGCGACGACGATCTGCAGGCGCCATCGGAGCAACAGCCCGAGCCGCGCCTGGCGTTGCGCTTTCCCACCGGCCTGGCCGCCAGCGCCGATCGCCTCTATATCGCCGACAGCGGCCACCACCGCATCCTCGAGTGCAACCACGCCGGGCGCGTGCTGCGTCAGTTCGGCATGGGCACGGCTGATTTCATCGACGGCGGCATCGGCGAAGCGGCGTTCCGGCGCCCGCGCGGCCTGGCGCTTGCGCGCGAGTCGCTGTACGTGGCCGACGCCGGCAACCATGCACTGCGCCGGATCAACCTGCTCGGCGGTCACGTCGATACCTTGTGCGGCAATGGCCGTGCTGGCGAGCCGGTCGAAGGCGTGGTCGGCGATGCCGCGCAGGTAGCGCTCGACAGTCCGCACGGCGTGGCCGTGGCCGGCAATGAACTGCTGATCGCCATGGCCGGCGACAACCGCATCTGGGGCTATGACCTGGGCCGCGGCGAATTGCGCTGGCGTGCCGGTTCGGGCGTGCTCGACGAGCGCGACGGCAGCGGCCACATGGCTGCCTTCGCCCAGCCCACCGCGGTGGCCGCGGTGCAGCAGGCGCTGTATGTCTGCGATGCGCTGGGTTCGTCGATCCGCTCGATGCAGCTGCGCGGCGACCTGGTGCAGACACTGGTTGGCGGGCAGGGTGCATGGGAGTTCGGCAATGCCGATGGTCCGCGCCATCTGGCGCGGCTGCAGTTTCCGCAGGCCATCGCGATGGACCCGGCCGGCGCGCCGGTGCTGTGGATCGCCGACAGCGGCAACGGCAGCCTGCGCAGCCTGCGCCTGGGCGGCGGTGACCTGGCCACGGTGGATCTGCCGCGGCGCCTGCACGGCCCGGCTGGCGTGGCCGTGGCCAACGGCACGGTGTGGATCGCCGAGACCGATGCCCACGCCGTGCTGCGCTACGACATCAGCAGTGGCCAATTGAGCGAGTTCACGATCCAAGAATGAAAGCCAGGCCGCCCGCCGGATTCGATGGCAAGGCATTCGCCGCCAACCTGAGCACCGCACCCGGCGTCTACCGGATGTATGCCGCCGATGACACGCTGCTGTACGTCGGCAAGGCCGGTGCGCTGCGCAAGCGCGTGGGCAGCTATTTCAACGGCTCGCCGAAGAATGCGCGGGCGATGTCGATGCTGTCGCAGGTGGCGCGCATGGACGTCACCGTGACCCGCACCGAGGCCGAGGCGCTGCTGCTGGAAAACCAGCTGATCAAGTCGCTGACGCCGCGCTACAACGTCTCGCTGCGCGACGACAAGAGCTACCCCTACGTACTGCTGACCCGCGAAGCATGGCCGCGCATCGGCCTGCACCGCGGCCCGCGCGCGATCCCGGGGCGCTACTTCGGCCCCTACGCCAGCGTGACCGCGGTGCGCGAAACCCTGAACCTGATGCACAAGCTGTTCCGCCTGCGCAGCTGCGAGGACAGCGTGTTCCGCAACCGTTCGCGGCCCTGCCTGCAGTACCAGATCGGCCGCTGCAGCGGGCCCTGCGTGGACCTGGTGGGGGCCGACGACTACGCCGAGTCGGTGCGCCGCGCCACGCTGTTCCTGGAAGGCAAGAGCGACCAGCTCGGCGCCGAGTTGATGCAGGAAATGCAGACCGCCAGCGAACAGCTGGAATTCGAGCGCGCCGCGCGCCTGCGCGACCTGCTCGGCTCGCTGCGCAGCCTGCAGAACCGGCAGTTCGTCGAAGGCCGTGCCGCCGACCTGGACGTGCTCGCCTGCGCCACCCAGGGCCCGCATGCCTGCGTGCTGCTGCTGGCGTTCCGCGACGGGCGCAATCTCGGCACGCGCGCGTTCTTTCCCAAGACCAATGGCGAGGACAGTGCCGACGAGATTCTCGGTGCCTTCGTTTCGCAGTACTACGTCGAGCACACGCCGCCACGCGAGATCCTGCTGGACCGCGAGATTCCCGAGGCCGAGCTGATCGAGCACGCGCTCAGCGCCTCGGCCGAACGCAAGGTGGCGCTGAAGTGGAACGTGCGCGGCGAGCGTGCCGGCTATGTCGAGCTGGCCAGCCGCAATGCGCAGAACACGCTGGCCTCCGAGCTCACCAGCCAGAGCGCGCAGGCCGCGCGCAGCGAAGCCCTGCGCGAGATGCTGGACCTGCCCGAGCCGGTCAAGCGCGTGGAGTGTTTCGATATCAGCCATACCCTGGGCGAGGCCACGGTTGCCTCTTGCGTGGTGTTCGATGCCGCTGGCCCGGTGCGTGGCCAGTACCGCCGCTTCAATATTGCCGGCATCGCCCCGGGCGACGATTACGCGGCCATGCGCCAGGCGCTGGAGCGCAGGTTCCGGCGCGCGGTGGAAGAGGGCGGGGTGCTGCCGGAGGTTCTGCTGATCGATGGCGGTGCCGGCCAGCTGGCGCAGGCGCAGGCGGTGATGGCCGAGCTCGGCATCACCCGCGTCGCCCTGGTCGGCGTGGCCAAGGGCGAGGAACGCCGCGCCGGGCACGAGACCCTGGTGTTGCCGGATGGGCGCGAGCTGCGCCCGGGCGCGGCATCGCCGGCCCTGCAGTTCATCCAGCAGGTTCGCGACGAAGCGCACCGTTTCGCCATCACCGGTCACCGTGGGCGGCGGCAGAAGGCGCGCATGACCAGCAAGCTGGAAGACATACCGGGCATCGGCCCGCGCCGCCGTGCCAACCTGCTCAAGCATTTCGGCGGCCTGGTCGGGCTGAAGGCGGCGGGTGAGGCCGAGATTGCGCGTGTGGAAGGTGTGAATGCCGCCCTGGCCGCTCGAATCTACGCTAACCTGCACGGGCTGCCGCTGCCCGATGCGCCGAGCGACTAGAGAACGCGATGAAGTTGACCATCCCCACCTGGCTGACGCTGCTGCGGATCGTGATGATCCCGGTGCTGGTCGTGGTGTTCTATCTGCCGTATTCGTGGACGAACTTTGCCGCGGCGGCGATCTTCGGCCTGGCCGCGATTACCGACTGGCTCGACGGCTGGATCGCGCGGCGCTATCACCAGTATTCGGCATTTGGTGCGTTCCTCGATCCGGTGGCCGACAAGCTGATGGTCGCGGTGGCGCTGTTCTTGATCGTGCAGGGCCACCCCACGCCGTGGATGGCGTTCTGGGCGGCAGTGATCGTCGGACGCGAGATCGCGGTGTCGGCCTTGCGCGAGTGGATGGCCGAACTGGGGCAACGTTCCAAGGTCCGCGTGGCGCTGATCGGCAAGATCAAGACCACCGCGCAGATGGTGGCGCTGCTGTGCCTGCTGTACTCCGTGCAGCCGGGCCAGGCGGCGGCGGGCGTGGGCATGTGGATGGGCAGCCTGGTTTTCCACGTGGGCGATTGGACGCTGGCGATTGCCGCGATCCTGACGCTGTGGTCCGGGCTGCAATACCTGCATGCGGCGTGGCCGAGCCTGCGCGCCGATGAAAAAGCCGCGCTGCGGCAGAACCCGAAAAAGGTTGAAACCAACAGTTGACACATAGGCGGTTCGCTGTAGAATTTCGCCTCCCAAGCGGGAATAGCTCAGTTGGTAGAGCGCAACCTTGCCAAGGTTGAGGTCGCGAGTTCGAGTCTCGTTTCCCGCTCCAGTTTCAGACCAGGCCCCGTTCGCGGGGCCTTGTTGTTCCAGGCCATCGCTGCGGTGGATTGGAAGCCGGAACGCGGGGCCTGGTGGCAGATCGGTTATGCACCGGATTGCAAATCCGTAGAGATGGGTTCGACTCCCGTCCAGGCCTCCACAACACGCAACGGCATGCCGCGCGGCGGCACTGAAACTGGCGAACGGGAGAGGGTTGGCACCAGCGTGAAGGCCCTGTACAATGCGCAGCTCACGCGGGAATAGCTCAGTTGGTAGAGCGCAACCTTGCCAAGGTTGAGGTCGCGAGTTCGAGTCTCGTTTCCCGCTCCAGTTTCAGACCTAGGCCCCGCTTGCGGGGCCTTGTCTTGTCAGGGTCCATGCCAACGCGGACCTTGGCCTGCCAGTCACCGGCCGGCGTTTTCGGCTAGACTGGCGCTCCACCGGCCTGGTGGCAGAGTGGTCATGCAGCGGACTGCAAATCCGCGTACGCCGGTTCAATTCCGACCCAGGCCTCCATACGAAGACCCGCTTCTGGCGGGTCTTTTTGTTTCCAGGCCGCAGCGCCAACAATTGATCCGGATCAACGACGGTCCGCCGCGGCATGGCCAAGCTGCGCACATGGATACTGCCGCTCACGACCCGATCATCCCCCGCTGGCACTTCGATGCCGCGCTGCTGCGCCGCTACGACCGGCCCGGTCCGCGCTATACCTCCTACCCGACCGCGCCGCAGTTCCACGATGGCTTCGGCTGGCCGCAGCTGCGCGAGGCGATCGAGCGGGCGCCGGCCGGCCCGCTGTCGCTGTACGTCCACGTGCCGTTCTGCAGCAGTCCGTGCTTCTACTGCGGCTGCAACCGCGTGATCACCCGTGACCGCAGCCGTGGCGCCGCCTACGTCGCGCGGGTGTTGCGCGAAGCCAGCCTGATTGCGCCGATGCTGGGTGACAAGCGCGAGGTCGTGCAACTGCATCTGGGCGGGGGCACGCCAAACTTCCTGGGGCCTGCGTTGATCGGCGAGTTGTTGCGCGGCCTGCGCCAGCATTTCGATCTCAGCGTAGACCCCTCGCGCGATTTTTCCATCGAACTGGACCCGCGCACGCTCGGCAGCGACGAGCTCGCCGAGCTGGCGCGCCTGGGCTTCACCCGTGCCAGCCTGGGGGTGCAGGATTTCGATCCGCGCGTACAGCAGGCGATCAATCGTGTGCAGGACGCGCAGGGCACGCTGGCCTTGATCGAGGCCTGTCGCGCGCAGGGGCTGCGCTCGGTCAATGTCGATCTGGTCTATGGTCTGCCGCGGCAGACGCTGGACGGCTTCGGCGCGACACTGGAGCGCGTGTTGCAAGCGCGCCCGGACCGTTTCGCCATCTACGGCTATGCGCACCTGCCGGCCATGTTCCGCGCGCAGCGCCGTATCAACGAGGCCGAGTTGCCTGATGCCGACGGCCGCCTGGCGCTGCTCGGCCTGGCGGTGGGACGGCTGACCGCGGCGGGCTACCAATACATCGGCATGGACCACTTCGCCTTGCCGGGCGATGAGTTGGCTACCGCGCAGCGCGAGGGCAGCCTGCATCGCAACTTCATGGGTTACACCACGCACGCGGCACGCGACCTGTTGGGCCTGGGGGCGAGCGCGATCAGCCGCATCGGTGGCGCCTATGCGCAGAACCCGCGCGAGCTGGCGGCGTGGGAAGCGGCGATAGATCAGGGCAGGGTGCCGGTGTGGCGCGGGCTGGCCCTGTCGCGTGATGACGAAATTCGCGGTGACGTGATCCAGGCCCTGATGTGCCGCGGCGAGATCGACACGCGGCAGATCGGCGTGCGCCACGGCATCGACTTTGCGCAGTATTTCGCCCAGGACCTGCCCGCACTGGAAGCCTTGCGTGCCGATGGCCTGGTCGAAACCGACGCAGGCCGCGTGCGTGCGACCGCGCGCGGCCGCCCGCTGCTGCGGCTGATCGCGATGTGCTTTGACAGCTACCTGCGCAAGCCGAGTGCTGCTGGGGGATTTTCGCGGGCGATTTGAGCTGATGCAGTTTGCGCGGCGACCTGCGTGCGACGTCCGGCTAGGCTTTCTGCGGGGCCCTGAGGGGAGGGGTGATTGCAGAGTATGCCCGTAACGGGTATAGTTCGGAGGTCAGGATGACCCTCATCCTCAAGCGTAGAGAATTCGCGCGCTGGCAGGCGGGCGAGAGATTGCCCGACAAGGCGCTGTGCAAGGCAATCAAGGAAATGGAGAACGGTCTGATCGACGCGGATCTGGGCGGCTTTCTTTTCAAGAAGCGAGTCGCGCGCGCTGGTTTCGGCAAGCGGGGCGGCTACCGCACGCTGGTATCGCTCAGATTCGGCGGCCGCTGCGTGTTTCTGCAAGGGTTTGCGAAGAGCGACGTTGCGAACATCACTCAGGACGAAACAAAAGCGCTGCGATTCGCGGGAAAGGTATTCCTCGACTTGTCCGGGGAGGCGTTGTCGAAGGCGTTGCAGTCAGGCGTACTAATGGAGGTACATTGTGAGCAAGATCATTGGTTCGCTGCGTAACGACCTGGCCGCACTGCATGAGGCGGGAGCCATCAGCAAGGTCACCATGCGTCAGTTCGATGCGATCTGCCCACGACCAGTGCGCGAGTTCGGCGCCGAGGACATCAAGCGCCTGCGCGAGAAGCTGAAATTCAGCCAGCCGGTATTTGCGCACCACCTGCATACCTCCGCATCCACCGTGCGCAAGTGGGAGCAGGGCGAAACGCGGCCCGCCGGGCCAGCGCTCAAGCTGCTCAACATCATTGCCGACAAGGGCCTGCAAGCCATCCTCTGATGGCAACGCATTGATGGTGCCCGGGGCCGGGATCGAACCGGCACGCCTTTCGGCGAGGGATTTTCTTTCCACTTCGGCTTTCGCCGCCAGCGCCAGCGCTGTTCGTGGTCTGGAGCACGCCTTCACCCTAGCCTGGTGGCCGTAGGTGCCCGCCGTCTGCTCTCTACACCTTCCCAGGCGTGCCTGGGCTTGGCTCGGCGTTGGCGCGGATGCCGGAGCATCCAGGGCGTTCGCCGACTTTGACGGGCTTCACTTCGGGCGTTTCCCCCCGAAGGCTCAAATTGTTCAAGTCCCTTGCGTCTACCAGTTTCGCCACCCGGGCATGGCGATAGGGTGCCTGATCAGGCCCGGCTTGTGAACTGGATGCATGGTCTGGCTTGTCACCCCGCGCTATGCTGCCGGCCGCGCGCGCCTGGCCGTTGCTGGCATGCCGTCGCCAACCTTCAAAGGAACCGCATGGCCGCTGCAACGCTTCCCGATCCCGCCACCGCGCTCATTGCCGTCATCGGCCTGGGCTATGTCGGCCTGCCGCTGGCGGTTGCCTTCGGCCAGCAGCGCGACACGCTGGGCTTCGACATCGACAGCGAGCGCATCCAACGCCTGCGCGCCGGCCATGACAGCACCCTGGAACTGGACGAGGCCGAGCTGGCCAGCGCCCGCGCCCTGCGCTACAGCGCCGATCCGGCGGAGCTGCGCGCCGCGCAGGTGTTCATCGTCACCGTGCCCACACCCATCGATGCGGCCGAGCAGCCCGACCTGGGCCCTTTGCGTTCGGCCAGTGCGCTGATTGCCGCCGCGCTCAAGCCGGGCGACCTGGTCATCTACGAATCCACCGTCTACCCCGGTACCACCGAGGAAGTCTGCGTCCCGTTGCTGGAAGCCGGCTCGGGCCTGCGCTTCAACGAGGATTTCCATTGCGGCTACAGCCCCGAGCGGATAAACCCGGGCGACCGGCAACGCCGCCTGCCGGATATCCGCAAGATCACCGCCGGCTCCACGCCACAGGCGGCGGCGGCGGTCGATGCGCTGTACCGCTCGATCATCACCGCCGGCACCTGGCCGGCGCCTTCGATCCGGGTGGCCGAAGCGGCCAAGGTGGTGGAGAACATCCAGCGCGACGTGAACATCGCCCTGGTCAACGAACTGGCGCTGATCTTCGACCGCCTCGGCATCGACACGCTCGACGTGCTCGAAGCCGCCGGCACCAAATGGAACTTCCTGCCGTTCCGGCCCGGCCTGGTCGGCGGGCACTGCATCGGCGTGGACCCGTACTACCTGCTGCACAAGTCTGAAAGCGTCGGCTACCACCCGGACCTGATCCATACCGCGCGCCAGGTCAACAACCGCGTCGGCCAGCACGTGGCAACACGCGTGGCGGCGCTGCTGGGCGCGCAAGGGCAGGGCATCGCCGACTCACGCGTGCTGGTGCTGGGCGTGACCTTCAAGGAGAACTGCCCGGACCTGCGCAACAGCCGCGCGCTGGACCTGGTGCACGACCTGCAGGCGCTGGGTGCGCAGGTCGATGCCTGCGACCCATGGGCCAACCCCGAACAGGCGCTCGCGCACGCGGGCGTGGCGTTGTGCACCGAGCCGCGGGCGGGCAGCTACCATGCGGTCGTGCTCGCCGTCGCACATGAGCAATACCGTGGTTACAGTGCCGAACAGATTGCCGCGCTCGGTCGCCCGGGCGCGGTGGTGTACGACGTGAAATCGGCGTGGCCGCGCGAGGCTGTCAGCGACCGCTTGTAAGGCCGCGCCGAGCGCCAGCTCCAACCTTGAGGAAGCCGATGTACCGCTACCTGGCCTTTGTTTTCTGCGTGCTGATGCTGGGCTTGTCGATAGTGTTGGCTCGGTACTGGCTCGCCTGGGATTGGGGAGTGCTGCTGTTTGGGGCGCTCAGCGTGCTCGGTACCTGTGACCTGCTGCAGAAGCGCAGCACGCTGCGGCGCAACTATCCGGTGCTGGCGCATTTCCGTTTCGGCTTTGAATCCATCGGCCCGGAAATCCGCCAGTATTTCGTGCAGAGCGACCTGGACGAAGTGCCGTTTTCGCGCCAGCAGCGCGCGCTGGTCTACCAGCGGGCCAAGAACGAGATGGATGTGGTGCCGTTCGGCACGCTGCACAGCACCTACCGCGTCGATTACGAATGGGTCAACCATTCGGTGGCGCCGGCGAAGATCGATTCGCACGACTTCCGCGTGGAGATTGGCGCGCAGTGCCGGCAGCCGTATTCGGCCAGCGTGTTCAATATCTCGGCGATGAGTTTTGGCGCGCTGTCGGCCAATGCGATCCGCGCGCTCAACGAGGGGGCGCGGCGCGGCCACTTCTACCACGACACCGGCGAAGGTTCGATTTCGCCCTACCACCGTGAGAACGGTGGCGATCTGGTATGGGAGATCGGCTCGGGCTATTTCGGCTGCCGGGACGAGCAAGGTGCCTTCGACCCGCAGCGCTTTGCCGCCGCTGCGGTTGATCCGCAGGTGAAGATGATCGAGGTCAAGCTGTCGCAGGGCGCCAAGCCGGGCCATGGCGGGGTGTTGCCGGCGGCCAAGGTGAGTGCCGAGATCTCGGCCACGCGCGGTGTGCCGATGGGCATCGACTGCGTGTCGCCAGCGGCGCACTCGGCGTTCTCCACGCCGATTGGGCTGTTGCAGTTCGTCGCGCAGTTGCGCGAACTGTCCGGCGGCAAGCCGACCGGTTTCAAGTTGGCGCTGGGGCATCCGTGGGAGTGGTTTGGCATCGCCAAGGCCATGCACGAGACCGGTCTGCTGCCGGACTTCATCGTGGTGGATGGTGCCGAGGGCGGCACCGGCGCGGCGCCGGCCGAGTTCGTTGACCATGTGGGCGTGCCGATGCACGAGGCACTGCGGCTGGTGCATAACACGCTGGTTGGGCTGGACCTGCGTGACCGCATCCGCCTGGGCGCTGCGGGCAAGATCACCAGCGCCTTCGACATCGCCAGGACCATCGCGATGGGCGCGGACTGGTGCAACGCTGGCCGCGGCTTCATGTTCGCGCTTGGCTGCATCCAGTCGCTGAGCTGCCACACCGACCGCTGTCCGACCGGGGTAGCCACGCAGGACCCGCGGCGTTGGCGGCAGCTGGACCTGGCCGACAAGGCCACGCGCGTGCACCAGTACCACGAGAACACCTTGCATGCCTTGCGCGAGCTGTTGGCCGCGGCGGGATTGAAGGATCCCTCGCAGCTGGGCCCCGAGCACATTCTGCGCCGCGTGTCGGCAGTGGAAATCCGCTCGTTTGCCTCGCTGTACCGTTACCTGGAACCGGGCGAGCTGCTGCGCGGCGTTCCCGACCACGCCGTCTTCCAGGACTTCTGGGCCGAGGCCCGCGCCGATTCCTTCCAGCCGCCGCCGAGGGTGAGCAGCCTGCGCGACAGCAAGTCGCGCTGAAGCCAGACGCTACTGCGGCGGCGCCGCCGCGGTCGCCGCCCGCTCGCGCAGCCAGGCCACCGCGCCGTGCCCGGCACGCAGGCCGCTGGCGAAACAGGCGGTGAGCAGATAGCCGCCGGTGGGCGCCTCCCAGTCGAGCATTTCCCCGGCGCAGAACACGCCCGGCCATTGCTTCAGCATCAACCGCTCGTCGAGGTCTTCCAGGCGCACGCCGCCGGCGGTGCTGATCGCTTCGGCCATCGGGCGCGGCCGCAGCAGGCGCAGTGGCAGGCGCTTGAGTGTGGTGGCAAGCGTGGCCGCATCGGCGGCGGTCGTCTTGCCGAGCACTTCATGCAACAACGCGGCCTTGACGCCGCTGATGCCGGCCTGGCGGCGCAGGTGTTCGCTGAGGCTGCGACCGTTGCGCGGTCGCGACAGCTCGGCCTCCAGGCGTTCGCGTTCGCGCCCGGGCACCAGGTCCAGCCACAGCGTGGCTTCGCCATCGCGGTCGATGACCTCGCGCAAGTCGGCGGACATTGCATAGACCAGGCTGCCTTCGATGCCGTGCGCGCTGGCCACGCATTCGCCCTGCAGCGCATGGGCCTTGCCGTGCACATCGATCCAGTGCGCGACAACCGGCTTCAGCGGCGCACCGGCGTGGCGCGTGGCGAAGTGCGCGCTCCATGCGATATCGAAACCGCAATTGGCCGGACGCAGCGGTGCAATGCTGATGCCATGCGCGGCCAGCACCGCAGCCCACTCACCATCGCTGCCGAGCTGCGGCCAGCTGCCGCCGCCCAGCGCCAGCACTGTCGCATCGGCCTGTACCGGGTGCTCGCCATCGGGTGTGGACAGACGCAGGGCGCCGCTGTCGGTCCAGCCCAGCCAGCGGTGCTGCACGTGGAAGCGCACGCCGTCTTCCTTGAGCCGGCGCACCCATCCACGCAGCAGCGGCGCGGCCTTGCGGTCGAGCGGGAACACCCGCCCGGAACTGCCGACATAGGTCTCCACGCCTTGCGCGTGCGCCCATTCGCGCAAGGCGTCGGCGTCGAAGTCATGCAACCATTGCGCGACCGCGTCGGCGCGCTCGCGATAGCGCGAGGCGAACAGCGCGAGCGGATCGGAATGGGTGAGGTTGAGCCCGCCCTTGCCGGCGATCAGGAACTTGCGCCCCACCGAACCCTTGGCCTCGTACAGGTCCACCGACAGCCCGGCGCGGCAGGCAACCTCGGCCGCCATCAGGCCGGCCGGGCCACCACCGATCACCGCCAGGCGCGGCGCGGCGGAAGTGCTCACCGCGGCTGCACCTGCAACAGTTCGACATCGAACACCAGCGAGGCACCCGGCGGGATGACGCCACCCGCGCCGCGCTCGCCGTAGCCGTATTCCGGCGGCAGCAGCAGGGTGCGCTTGCAACCCACGCGCATGCCGGCCACGCCTTCGTCCCAGCCGCGGATCACCTGGCCGGCGCCCAGCGCGAAACTGAAAGGCTCGCCGCGATCCAGCGAGCTGTCGAACTTGGGCCCGTGCTTGTCGGCGGCATGCTCGTCATAGAGCCAGCCGGTGTAGTGGACGCTGACGCGGTCGCCTGGCTGAGCGAGGGCGCCTTGACCCGCCTGCGTATCCAGTGCCTGAAAGGCCGCCACGCGACCGCCCGGTGGCGGGCCGGCCGGCGTGCAGGCCGCCGCGGCCAGCGCCAGCAGCAGGAGCAACGGAAGGAAAGGCCTGGCTGACGGGAAGATGCGTGCGGACATGGCGGCGCTGGCGAAGGAAACGGCAATTATCGCACCGTGCGCGGCTATCATCGGCCGATGGCCAAGCTCCTGCTCAACCTGCGCCACGTTCCCGATGACGAGGCCGACGATGTCCGCGCGCTGCTGGAGGCGGCGTCGATCGAGTTCTATGAAACCCGGCCCAGCCTGTGGGGAGTTTCGGCCGGCGGCATCTGGCTGCGCGACGCCGCCGTGCATCCGCGCGCCAAGGCCTTGCTCGACGAGTATCAACAGCGCCGCGGCGAACGGGCCCGCGCGCTGCGCGCCGAGGAACTGGCCGCCGGCAATGCGGAAACCTTCGGCAAGCTGCTGCGCGCGCGCCCGATCTTCGTGATCGCGACCCTGCTGGGAATGGTCGCCATCGCCGCCCTGGTGCTGCTGCCGTTCCTGCTGCTGCGGCGCTGAGCCGGGCAGGGCGGCCACTGCCGGCGAAGGTTAGAATGCGCGGATGATCGTCAATACCGCCGCCTACCACTTCACCGCCATCGCCGAGCCGCAGGCGTTGGCCGATGCCGTGCGCGAACGCGCCCAGGCGCTGGCCCTGAAGGGCAGCGTGCTGGTCGCGCCGGAAGGGATCAACCTGTTCCTGGCCGGCGCGCAAGACGATATCGAGGCGTTCTACGACTGGCTGCGTGCCGATGCGCGCCTGCAGGCAATCCGCGTCAAGTACAGCCACAGCCAGGCCATGCCGTTTGCCCGGCTCAAGGTCAAGGTAAAGCCCGAAATCATCAGCTTCCGTCGCGAAGATGCCTCGCCACTGGTCGCGCCGCGTGCGCCGGCAGTCGCGCCCGAGGTACTGCTGCGCTGGCTGCGCCAGGGCCACGATGACGCGGGCAGGCGCGTGGTGATGCTCGATACCCGCAACCGCCAGGAAGTCGAGCACGGCACCTTTGCCGGCGCGCTGACCCTGCCGATTACTTCCTTCACCGAGTTGCCGCAGGCGCTGGCCGAGCACCGCGACGCGCTGGCCGATGCAACGGTCGTCAGCTTCTGCACCGGTGGCATCCGCTGCGAGAAGGCTGCGCTGTGGATGCGTGCCGACGGCATGGACAACGTGCTGCAGCTGGACGGCGGCATCCTGGGCTACTTTGAGGCCGTTGGCGGCGAAGGCTACGAGGGCCGGTGCTTTGTCTTCGATGAGCGGGTCGCGCTGGACGCGCAACTGCGGCCGCTGCGGGACGCAGCTGCCTGACGGATTTTGCGGTTCCTGTCTGATGCTCAGCGGGGCGGTGCCCTGAGGCCAGGGCAGGGCAATCCCCGAGTGCGCAGGCCAGCGCGGCGTGGAATGATGGTTTTGCGGTCCGGGGTGGCATTCGGACGTCATGGACGGCTTCCCCACGGCCGTCCCATGCAACGAAGGGTTTTGGCTTGCTCCGCCCCCGGGTGCGGGTCTAGGCTGAATTTGTTGGCTTACAGTGGGATAGACACACGGATGACCATCAAGGTTTTTCTAGTCGACGATCACGCGCTGGTGCGAACCGGCATGCGGATGATCCTTTCCAATGAGGTGGACATCGAGGTCGTCGGGGAAGCCGATTGTGGCGAATCCGCGTTGCCCCAGGTGCGCCGGCTGCGACCGGACATCGTGCTCTGCGATCTGCACCTGCCGGGCCTGAGCGGGCTGGAGATCACCGAGCGCATCGTCAAGGGCGGCGGCAACTGCCGCGTGATCATCGTCTCGGTGCTGGAGGACGGGCCGCTGCCCAAGCGCCTGCTGGAAGCGGGTGCCTCAGGGTATGTGGGCAAGGGCGGGGATGCGCATGAGCTGGTGCGTGCGGTGCGCGAAGTTGCCATTGGGCGCCGCTACCTGGGCACGAGCATTGCGCAGAACATCGCCCTGGCCAACCTGGGCGGAGATGCGTCGCCCTTTGACCTGCTGTCCCCGCGCGAACTCGAAGTCGCGCTGCTGCTGACCCAGGGCCTGCGTCAGGAAGACATCGCCAAACGTCTGAGCCTGAGCTCCAAGACCATCAATACGCACAAGGCGCGGCTGTTCGTGAAGATCGGCGTGCAGGACAACATTTCGCTGGCGCGGCTGGCGAACCAGTACGGCCTGCTCGATCCGACCAGGACGATGTAGTTGCAGCAGGGCCCGCCATCGCGCGCGGCCCAAAAAGAAAGCGGCCCGAAGGCCGCTTCCTGATACCGCTTGTTGCCGAACGATCAGATCGTCGGCGGACGCTGTTCCTCGCGCGCCTTCTCGACATCACCCGTCGCCGGCGCTTCCGGCTCCGTGGTGTTGTCGCTGGCGGCCGGGGCGGCCTGCTCAGTGGTCGCCACTTCTGCGGTGGCCGCCTGGGCGGCCGCATCGGTGGAGCCTTCGACCGGCGTCGCGGTTGCGTCGTTGACCGTAGCGGAAGGCGCACTGGCTTCCGTGGCGGCCTGCGTCGCGATCACCGGCGCTGCTTCGCTGGCAGCCGGCTCGGCTGCCGCCGGCGATGCAGTGGCAGCGGGTTCGGCCGCCTTGGGCTGTGCGAGCACGTCCAGCAACGTCGTCTGCACGGGCGCGTAAGGCTTCGATTCCACCGGCTTGGGCGTTGCTTCTGCCGCTGCCGATTCCGCCGCTGCCGAATCCGAACCTGTGACGCTGTCGGCAACCGGCGTGGCCGGCGCGACTTCTGCCACATGCGGGATCACCGGGGCAGGCTGGCGCTCAGGTACCGGCGTCACCGGCGGGGATTGCTGCTCCGCGATTACCTGCTGCTGCGCTTCCGGCGCCGGCGCATCAACCTGCGCGGCCTTCGGCGCTTCGGCGAGCGCAACACTGACGGCGGCAGCCACTTCGGCCACCTTCGCGACCGGGGCCGGCCGCGGCGGCCTGGCCGGGGTCGGCGCGGCTTCGTCGTCGAACTCAAACTCGGGCTGACGGCTGGCCACGACCGGCTCGGCGCCTTCGGTCAGGTCGGCATCGAGCTCGGAATCCTGCTCCTCGCCATCGGCGTCCTGATCGTTGTTGTCCTGACCAGCGTTCTCACCGGCGCCCGAACCACCACGGCGACGGCGGCGGCCACCACGACGGCCGCGGCGACGACGGCTGCCGCCTTCCTCGCCCGCGTCGGCGGTCTCGGTAGCGTCGGCCTCGGTGACCACGCCCGCAGCCACGGCCGGCGCGATGCCTTCGGCGCCCGCTGCGACCACGTTCTTCTGCTCAGCGGCGACGGCCGGCGTTGCTTCGGTCGATGCGACCGGCGCCTGCGTCTGGCTGGCGACGACAGCGGCGGGCGCTGCGATCTCCTGTGCCTCGTCGGCGCGCGGCGCGGGCTTGGGCTTTTCGGCTTGCGGCGCACGCGGCTGCTTGGACGCCTGCTGCGAGCCCTGGCCTTGTGCCGCGACCTGGCCAGCGTTCTGGCCCGGGTTCTGGGCCGCGTTCGGGTTCGTGCCCTGGTTCGCCTTCGGTTGCTTCTGCTTCTGGCCCTGCTGCGGCTGCGCCGGCTGCTTGGCCTGGGGCTGCTGCTGCGGCTGCGCGTTGGCGCCGCCCTGGCGACGGTCGTCCTGGCGCCGCTCGTCGCGGCGTTCCTCGCGGCGTGCGTCCTTGCCGCCGTTGCGGTTCTGGTTGCCGCCGCGGCCATCGCGACGTGCGTTACGGTCATTGCGCTCGTTGCGGTTGCCACCACGGCCGGCATCGCCCTGGCCCTGGCCCGAACGCGGGCGCTGCGCCGGCGTGGAAGCAGCGGGCGCGGCCTCGGCACCGCCGAAGATGCGCTTGAGCCAACCGACCACGCCACTGGCCACCACCGGCGCGGCAGCCACGGCCGCGACCGGCGCGGCCACCGGCTCTGCCGGCTCTTCGCGCACCGGTGCCGGCTGGCTGGGCTTGATCGAGGTCACCGCCGGCATTGCCGGGATGTTGAGCTGCGCCTTGGTCAGCGCATGCACCGGCAGCTTGCGCGGCGTGCCGCGCTGGTAGCTCGGCTTGCCGCTTTCCTCGCCCAGCTCGTTCTCGCGCAGGCGCGTGACTTCGTAGTGCGGGGTATGCAGCTGCTCGTCGGCCACGATGATGATCGGCGCGTCATGGCGCTGCTCGATCTCGCGCAGCGCGCCGCGCTTCTCGTTGAGCAGGAAATTGGCGATCTCAACCGGCGCCTGGACCAGCACCTGCCCGGTGTTCTCCTTCATTGCGTGCTCTTCGGCGACGCGGATGATCGACAGCGACAGCGACTCGACGCTGCGCATGCGGCCATGCCCGTCGCAGCGCGGGCACACGATCTGGCTGGACTCGCCCAGGCTCGGGCGCAGGCGCTGGCGGCTCATTTCCATCAGGCCGAAGCGCGAGATGCGGCCGAGCTGCACGCGGGCGCGGTCGTACTTGAGCGCGTTCTGCAGGCGATTCTCGACCTCGCGCTGGTGCTTGGACGAGGACATGTCGATGAAGTCGATGACCACCAGACCGCCCAGGTCGCGCAGGCGCAGCTGGCGCGCCACTTCCTCGGCCGCCTCCAGGTTGGTCTGGAACGCGGTTTCCTCGATGTCGCTGCCCTTGGTGGCGCGCGAGGAGTTCACGTCGATGGCGGTCAGCGCTTCGGTCTGGTCGACGACGATCGAGCCGCCCGAGGGCAGGCGCACGTTGCGTTCGTACGCGTTCTCGATCTGCGACTCGATCTGGAAGCGGTTGAACAGCGGAATGTCGTCCTTGTAGTGGCGCAGCTTGCGCAGCGTCTGCGGCATCACCTGCTGCATGAACTCGCGCGCGTCAGCGTAGAGCTCGTCGGTATCGACCAGGATCTCGCCGATGTCCGAGCGCAGGTAGTCGCGCAGGGCGCGGATGATCAGGCGCGATTCCTGGTAGATCAGGAACGGGCCGGGCTTGCTCAGCGCGGCCTCGGCAATGGCCTTCCAGGTCTGCAGCAGGTAGTCCAGGTCCCACTGCAGCTCTTCGGCATCGCGGCCGACGCCGGCGGTGCGGATGATCACGCCCATGTCGTCGGGAATGTTGAGCTTGTCCATCGCCTCCTTGAGGGCGGCGCGGTCGTCACCCTCGATGCGGCGCGAGACGCCGCCGGCGCTGGGCGAGTTGGGCATCAGCACCATGTAGCGGCCGGCCAGCGAGATGAACGTGGTCAGGGCCGCGCCCTTGTTGCCGCGCTCTTCCTTGTCGACCTGGACCACGATCTCCTGGCCTTCGCGCAGCAGCTCGCGGATGCCGGCCTTGTGGTGGTCCACACCGGCCTGGAAGTAGTCGCGGGAGATTTCCTTCAGCGGCAGGAAGCCGTGGCGTTCAGCGCCGTAATCGACGAAGGCCGCTTCCAGCGACGGTTCGACCCGGGTGATGCGGCCCTTGTAGATGTTGGACTTCTTCTGTTCCCGGGACGGCTGTTCGATGTCGATGTCGTACAGGGTCTGGCCGTCCACGATGGCCACACGCAGTTCTTCTGCCTGCGTGGCGTTGATCAGCATTCGCTTCATTGTTGCGTTCCTCGCGCGCTGCTACCGCGCGGAACGCCATGGCGTTTCGCCTCTGGATCGGTTCGCCGCCCCCTCGCGCGATGCGCGGACGAGGCCGGCTGGGCTTTCCAGCGCTACGACACCACGGCAGGCCGCGGGAGCGCTCTCTTGTTTAGGTGTACGTTGTCGTTGCTATGGAACCGGCGGCCGCGTCCAGCAGGCTGGGGCGTCGCACGGGGCATGTTCAGCGCGGATGCCCCCAAGGCATCCGGCGATGGTCGGGCAGGCCGGCGAGCCGCTAACATGGCCGCCCCGGGGGCGGTGGCCGCGCACTGTGCCGGAATCGTCGGAAGTCAGGCTTTCGGCCTGCATTAACTTCCAACGAAATCAAACCCTTATATCGCCCGCCGAGTGTAACAGAATAAACAGCCGGATGACCGACCCCCACCCCCCGCGGCCAGGCCGCAAACCCGCCCGCCCGGCGGGGCAGAAGCCCACCCGCACCTTGCGTGCCGTGCAGGCGGCCAAGGCCGGCGGCAAGGCCGCGCCCGGCGCTGGCAGACGCGGCGAGCCGGAGAAGCCCACGGCCGCCAGCCCGCGTGGTGCTGGCGCGCGCCCGGCGTCGCCGCAGACATCGGTGCCACGCACAGCTGGGCCACGAGTATCGGGGTCACGGCCATCGGCGGCAGGAGCGCCGGTGGCTCCGCCGGCCGCGCTACCCGAGGCGCCGGCAGCCGTGTCGGCCGCGCGCAATCTCAGCGTCCCCGAAGACCGGGCCGGGCAACGCCTGGACAACTACCTCCTGGGCCAGCTCAAGGGCGCACCGCGCAGCCTGGTCTACAAGTTGGTGCGCAGCGGCCAGGTCCGGGTCAACGGCGGCCGGGCGAAGGCCGAGCGCAAGCTGGAGGCAGGCGACGAGGTCCGCGTGCCACCGCTGCGCGTCGTCGAGGAGGGCGAGAAGGCTGCGCCGCCGGCCGCGTTCCTGGCGCGGATGGAAGCGGCCATCGTCTTTGAAGACGGTCGCCTGCTCGCATTGAACAAGCCTTCCGGCGTGGCCAGCCACGGCGGCAGCGGCATCAGCTTCGGTGCGATCGAGACCTTGCGCGCACTGCGCCCGGGGCAGACGCTGGAACTGGTGCACCGCCTCGACCGTGACACCTCCGGCCTGCTGATCGTGGCCAAGAAGCGCTCGGCGCTGACCGAACTGCAGGCGCTGCTGCGCGAGGGGGATGGCGAGGAAGGCCGCGGCATCACCAAGCGCTACCTGACCCTGCTGGTCGGGCGCATGCCGGACGGGGTGATGACCGTTGATGCGCCGCTGCACATCGGCCTGCGTCAGGGTGGCGAGCGCCACGTCCAGGTGCATGCGGACGGCAAGCCCTCGCTGAGCCACTTCCGAGTCCTCGAACGGCGGGGCGGACATTCCTATTGCGAGGTGCGCATCGAGACCGGGCGCACCCACCAGATCCGCGTGCACGCCCAGCATCTGGGCCACCCGGTGGCCGGCGACGACAAATACGGCCAGGCCGAGGTCAACAAGCGCCTGCGCGACCAGGCCGGCCTGCGTCGGTTGTTCCTGCACGCCGCTTCGCTGGAGTTCGCGCTGGACGGTGGCAAGACGCCGTATGTGCTCAACGCGCCGCTGGCGCCTGAGCTGGCCGAAGTCCTCGATCGCCTCGGCTAGTGCCGAAGGGGAGGGCCCCGGCCCTACGCGGCCGCGGTTCGTCCCCGCTACCCGGCAGGTCGTCACATCGCCGGCCAGCGCCGGCCCCGCGTCACTGACACTCGCCTCTGGACCTGGACGAGGGACGCACATGCATCGATACGCCATCCACGCCACGCGCTTCCTGGCGCTGGTCACTGTTGCTGGCATCCAGGGCATTGCCGCGGCGGCACCCGCTGGCGATTGGGCCCAGTACGGCGGCGCGCCGGGCGGCGGGCAGTACTCGGCGCTGACCCAGGTGACGCCGGGCAATGCGCATCGGCTCCGCATCGCTTGGGCGTTCCGCACCGGCGAACTCGGTGCGGGCCTGCCCGACCCGGAGCGCCGCCGCTTCGAGGCCAATCCGCTGGTCATCGATGGACGCATGTACCTCAACACGGGCACTGGCATCGCCTTCGCCGTGGATGCGGCCAGTGGGCGCGAGCTGTGGTCGCATGACGCCAAGGTCGCACGCAACCACCAGTACAGCGACCCGGCCTCGCGCGGCGTGAGCTATTGGCGCGACCCGCAGGCCGCAGCGGGCAGCCCATGCCGCGAACGCATCGTCTACGGCACGCTCGACGCGCGCCTGCTGGCGCTGGATGCCACAGACGGCAAGCCCTGCGCGCAGTTCGGTACAGGCGGCCAGGTGGATCTGCGCCACGGCATCAACATCCGCTCGCAGCCCCAGGATCGTTGGCAGAACTACGCGGTGACCTCGCCGCCGGTGATTGCCGACGGCGTGCTCGTGGTCGGCAGCTCGATCGGCGACAACCGCGGCAGCGCGCTGGAGCAAGGCGTCGTGCGTGGCTACGACGTGCGCAGCGGGCGCGAACTATGGCGCTGGGATCCGGTGCGCCGCGATCCCGTGCAGGCGGCGGCGCAAGGCTGGAACCCGACGCAGGCAGCCAGCGTCGGTGCGGCCAATGCCTGGGCACCGCTGTCGGTCGATGTGAAAAACGGTCGCGTGTACGTGCCGACCGGTTCCGCCAGCCCCGACTACTTCGGCGGCGAGCGCCAGGGTGACAACCGCGACGCCAATTCGCTGGTGGCGCTGGACCTGCACAGCGGCCAGCGCCTGTGGGCGCGGCAACTGGTGCATCACGATTTGTGGGACTACGACCTGGCCTCGCAGCCGGTGCTGACCACTCTGCACACCGCGCAGGGTCCGCGCGAGGCAGTGCTGCAGGCAACCAAGACCGGGTTCCTGTTCGCCTTCGACCGTCGCGACGGCGCGCCGCTGTTCCCGCTCAGCGAAGTGCCGGTACCGGCGTCGGACGTTCCCGGCGAACACGCCTCGCCGACCCAGCCGATGCCCGAGCCTTCACTGCGTCTGGCGCGCATGCAGCCCCTGACGCCTGCCGATGCCTGGGGCCCGACGCCAGGCGAGCGCCGCGATTGCGCGCAGCAGATCGCAGCGCTGCGTTCGGAAGGCTTGTTCACGCCGCCCAGCGTGCGCGGCACCATCGCGCTGCCCGGCTGGGCCGGTGGCGTGAACTGGGGTGGCATTGCCGTTGATCCGCGGCGCCAGCTTGCCATCCTGCCGGTGAATGACCTGCCGATGCAGGTGGCCTTGATTCCACGCGACCACTTCAACTGGGACGACGCGAGGAAATACCCCGGCCAGGAGTTCAACAACATGGAAGGCACGGCGTATGGCATGCGCCGCGGCGTGCTCAAGTCGGCCAAGGGCACGCCATGCGTGGCGCCGCCATGGGGGCGCGTGGTCGCCGTGGACCTGCGCACGCGGCGCGTGGCCTGGGAGCGGCCGCTCGGCACGCTGGAGGAAGTGCTGCCCTGGCTGCCAGTGGAAGCGGGCTTGCCGATCCTCGGCGGGGCTACTGCCACCGCCGGCGGCGTGACTTTTATTGGTGGCTCGGGCGACGCGCGCTTGCGCGCGCTGGACACGACCACCGGCAAGACGCTGTGGGAAGCCAAGCTGCCCGCAGGCGGGCAGGCCACGCCGTCGGTGTACGCGGTGAACGGACGCCAGTATGTGGTGATTGCCGCGGGCGGCCGCGAAGGTCTGGGGCCGATGGGTGACTACGTTATCGCCTACACCCTGGACGGGCAGGGCGAGGAGGTCGTGTTCCAGCACGGGGTCGCGGTGCGCATGGCGGTGCTGGCGGCCGGTGGGGCGCTACTGCTGGGCGGTTTGGCGTGGGGCGTCGTTGGTTGGCGCCGCCGCCGCGCGCGCCGGCGCGGGATGGCCTGACGCAAGACGCGCGGCATAGTGCCGGGCGTCGATATTGCAAACGGCGCGGTGGGCGCTCAGCCGCCGCGGCGCGCGCGTTCCTCGATGGCGAAGCACTCGTCCGGCTTGGGTTGCGGCGGCTTGAAGTCCACCGGTACCTGGATGGTGGTCGGCACCGCCTGCCCATTGCGGGTGGCCGCGCGGAACTGCCACTCGCGCACGCGCGCCTGCGCCGACTGGTCCAGCTGCGGCTGGCCGCTGCTGCGCAACACCTGCACATCGGTGGGCTTGCCTTCGGTGCCGACGGTCACCTTGAGCACGGTCTGGCCACCGGCGCCGGCGCAGGCCAGCTCGACCGGATAGTCCGGCGGCGGGGTGTGGATGGCGGCCAGTTCGGTAGGCGCCACGGCTGGGGCGCTCGGCGCTTCAGACTTGCCGCAGGCGGCCAGCGCCAGTGCAACGGGAGCGGCCAACAGGATTCGGTAGGTAGGGTTCATCGTCACACTCCGTTGTCGACCAGGGCGGAAGCCTTGGCGGCGCAGATGAAGTCGTTCTCGCTCAGGCCGCCGACGTCATGGGTGGAAAAACGTACCACGGCGCGGTTGTAATGGACGCCGAGGTCAGGGTGGTGGTCTTCCTGGTGGGCGATCCAGGCCAGGGCGTTCACGAAGGCCATGGTCTCGTAATAGTTGCCGAAGACGAAAGTGCGCGTGAGGGCGTTGCCGCCTTCGGCCAGTTCCCAGCCGGGCACCTGCGGCAGCAGTTCGGCCAGGCGGGCCTCGCCGAGTTTGTGTTCCAGTCCCTTGCGCGGCAGGCAGTGCGCTCGTTCGAGGGGAATGAGGTCGGTCATCGGGGTGTCCTCGCGGTGGCTGACAATGCTGGCAGCAGGATGCAGAGTTTGCAGGGGCGGCGGCGCTACGGGAGGTAGAATAACCAAATGATCCAGATATCCGACAAAGCCCAGGGCCATTTCCGCCGATTGATTGAACGCGAGGCCGTGCCCGGCATGGGCGTGCGCCTGAGCGCGGTGCAGCCCGGCACGCCACAGGCCGATGCGCGCCTTGAATTCGCCGAGCCCGCTGACCTGGCTGGCGACGAATGGGCCGTGGACTGCGATGGCTTCACCCTCTACATCGCCGCCGACAGCGTGCAGTGGCTCGATGGCGCCGAGATCGACTACGTCACCCAGGCCACCGGCAACCAGCAGCTCACCATCAAGGCGCCGAAGATCAAGGGTGAGGCGCCAGGCGATGCCGCCTCGATGGTCGAGCGCGTCCGCTGGGTGCTCGAAAACGAGATCAACCCGCAGCTGGCTTCGCATGGCGGGCGCGTGGCGGTGCAGGAAGTGACCGCGGACGGGCTGGTGCTGTTGCGATTCGGCGGCGGCTGCCACGGCTGCGGCATGGCGGACGTGACGCTGAAGCAGGGGATTGAGAAGACCCTGATGGGGCGGGTGGCTGGGGTGACGGCGGTGCGCGATGCCACCGACCACGCCACCGGTTCCGCCCCCTATATCCCGCGCGACGCAGCCTGACCCGCCGCCCCGGTGACGAAAGCCGCCGACCTGATCCAGGCCCTGCTGGCGCGCAAGCCGGTGGGGCCGTTGCTGGACCGGCGCTCCGGCTTGCCATTTGCCTGGGGCCACTGGGCGCGCACGCGCGACGTGGTGGCGACCGTCGCCTATCCGTCGAGGGCGTTGGCCGACGTGGTTGCGCAACGCCCGCCGCGGCCGTCGACCGGCGTGGCCCCGCGTCTGTCCAGCTGGCAGGCCTTCCGCCGCCTGTGGTGGCAGCAATGGGAACCGCGGCCGCGCGACGAAGCGCCGTATCACTGGCTGTCGGTGCTGGCCAGTTTCCTGATTCACCTGTGTTTCTTCTTGCTGCTGTTGTGGGTGGCCGTGGTGCGCTGGGCGCAGCCGCCGGAAGAGGGCGGCGAAGCGGGGCGGGTCAAACTGGAAATGATCGGACGGGGATCGCCCGCCGAGACGGGTGGCGGACCGGGCGAACCTGACGCTGGCGGTGCAGCGGCGCCCGCGCCCGCACCGGCACGCCCCGCCACTTCGTCGCGCAGTACGCCGGCCAATACTGCGGCGGCGGCCAGCACGCCACCGCCTGCAACGGCAAGCGCCGAGGCCAACGACAGCGAAGTGGCTACCGAGCCGGTGACCGCGCCGCCGATGACCGTTCCCACACCGCGCGTGCTCGAACCGGTCATCGCGGAACAGACCCTGCAGGTCACCGAGACCCCGGTGCCGACCACCGACTTCGTGTTGCCGCCACCGCAGCCGGTGGAACTGGCCGTGCCCACGCCGCGTGAGGTGCCGCCGCCGCCGGTGGAAGTGCGCGAACGTCAGGTCGTCGTCGCCGAGCGCCCGCAACTGGTCGCACCGCGCGTGCGCGAGATCGATGCGCCGAGCCTGCGGCAGGCGACCCCGCAGGTGCGTGAGCGCGAGGTCGTGACCGTCGATACGCCGCAGATCACCGTGCCGGCACCCCAGGCGCGTGAGGTGCCGGCACCGCAGATGCGTGCGCCGGAAGTGCAGGTGCGGCAGATCGAAGTGCCGGTAGTGGCTGACGCGTCCGCCGCTGCGGCAACGTCGACTCAAGCAGAGAATGCATTGCCGGCTCCGTCGCAAGCGCCATCCACTTCCAGCGCAGCTGTTGACGCGAAAGCAACGGCGGCCGCACCAAGTGCCGCAGCGGCGAACGCGCGCGCTGGCGCGGCGCCCTCCCCGACAACAGCAGGCACCGGCACGCGCGCGAGCGAGCGCCCGGCCGGCAATGCCGCGGCCAGTGGCAGCAGCGGCCCGCGCGCGGCCGACCGCAGCGGCGGCTGGGACACGGCGGTGCGTGGCGATGACTGGAGCGTGGGCCAGCGCGACCGGGCTGGCGATGATCTGGCGGGTACATCGCAAGGTAGCGGACTTTACAACCGTGACGGCAGCCTGCGTGTTCCGGCGGAGGGGCAGGGCACAGCCGTCGGTGAGGGCACCCGCGGCGCGCCGGGTAGCGACAGCGACAGTTGGAGCCGCGAGCGCATCGCCAGTTCCGGTACGTGGTTGAAGCGGCCGCCGTATGACTATTCGCCGACTTCGTTCGACCAGTACTGGGTGCCCAACGAATCGCTGCTTGCCGAATGGGTACGCAAGGGCATCAAGCAGATCGAGATTCCGATCCCCGGCACCAATACGCGTATCAGGTGCAACGTGTCGTTGTTGAATGCCAACCTGGGTAGCTGCGGCCTGACGAATCCGAATATGAATGAGCAACCAGCGCAGGCGCGCCCGCCGCCGGATGTGCCGTTCAAGAAAGAGCTGCAGGAAGATAACGGGAGTGTGCGGTGACCGAATTCCCGGGGGTCTAGCTCATCTCCGCCTCTGGCGGGGGGGCGGGGAGGGGGGCGGCTGGTCGCGTGCCCTGACAGGTGGAATCACGAGTACCACACTGGAATGGAGAACGGTTGCCAGCCTACTTTGAGATGAGGAGTGGTTTGGCCGATGACGTCAATCTGCGCGAGCGCTCCAACAATAAGACAAAACTAAGAAAATCATTAGATTTGTCCAATATGACACCGGTTAGAGAGTGTTGATCATGCCGCCACCCAACCAAAAGGCAGGCGGCCATGAACAAGATCTATCGGCTTGTGTGAAATCAGGCGAAGCAGGCCCTCGTAGTGGTCTCCGAAGTTGCCAGAGGTGGCGCGGCGGGCATTGGCACCGCAAAGGGCGTGTCCTTGTGCCGCAGAACGTTCGTCGTCATGCTCGCTTGTGGCGGAATGGCTGAAAGCGCCAACGCCGTAATTCTGATTCCGAACATCTCATGTACGAGCGGCTCAGGTCCTTCCACACCCGGCAGGACGGTTAAAACCGGTACGACTGCAGCGACGGATGGTAGCGGCACCTTCTCCCTCGTGGCCGGATGCAGTGCCAATGGCGGGGGCCAGTTGGGCGTGACGGTTTATGGCTCCTACGCCAGTGTCACTGGTTCCGGTGGCACGGCAGTGGGCTTCAACGCGGGATCGGGGAAGTGGGCTTCTTCCTTTGGCGTCGATACCTCCGCTGCAGGGGTCGGCTCGTCGGCACTGGGATTCGGTAGCCAGGCCACAGGTCTGGGCGCAGTATCAATCGGGTCTGCTGCCGGCAATGGCACTTCTCCCCTGTCAGTTGCCGATTCGACCACCGCCAGCGGCGCCGGCTCCATTGCGATTGGTGCGAATGCCCAGCGAGGCGCAAAGGCGCTCAATGCCAATTCCATCGCACTGGGTGGACAGGCGACGTCGCAAGCGAATGACGCGATCGCGATCGGTACTGGCTCGTCGGCCAATCAGGCGGGCTCGGTCGCGCTTGGCAGCGGCTCAGTGGCCAACCGCGGCAACGCTATCTCAGTTGGCTCAACCAGTTTGCAACGTCAGGTCGTCAACCTTGCCCGAGGCACGGCCGACACAGATGCGGTCAACGTCTCCCAGCTCAAGGCTGTGGTGAACAGCCTGGGTGGGGGCGCTGCGGTCAACGCTGACGGAACGTTGACCGCGCCGACGTACAACGTAGGGGGTACGACGACCAACAATGTCGGTGACGCGCTGACCGCAGTGGATGGTCGTGTCACCAACCTGGGCGACCAGCTCAACAACGGTACGATTGGCTTGGTGCAACAGGACGCCACCAGCCGCAACATCACGGTCGCCAAGGATACCGACGGTACACAGGTCTCGTTCGCAGGCACCGCCGGTGATCGCGTACTGACCAGTGTTGCAAAAGGTGCTGTCAATGAGACTTCAACCGAAGCGGTAAACGGTTCCCAGCTCTACGGCACCAACAAGTCGGTGGCCGACTCCCTCGGCGGCGGCTCGCAGGTCAACCCGGATGGGACGATCACCGGCCCGACCTACACGGTCGGCGGTACGACGGTAAACAACGTCGGCGATGCCATCAGTAATGTCGATGGCCGGGTCACCAACAACACCACTGCCATCACCAACCTGGGCGACCAACTGAACAACGGCACCATCGGCTTGGTGCAGCAAGATGCGACCAGCCGGGATATCACCGTGGCCAATGCGACCGATGGCTCCCGCGTGAACTTCACAGGCACGGCCGGCGATCGCGTCCTGGCCGGTGTCGCACAAGGCACGGCCGACAATGATGGCGTCAACGTCTCCCAGCTCAAGGGCGCCGTGGACGGCCTGGGTGGCGGCGCCACAATCAATCCCGACGGTACCGTGACTGGTCCGACCTACGTGGTGGGCGGCACCACCGTGAACAATGTGGGTGATGCGCTGACCCGACTGGGCGATACGATCAACAATGGCGAAATCGGCTTGGTGCAGCAGGACGCCACCAGCCGCAACATCACCGTCGCCAAGGACACCGATGGCACGCAAGTCTCGTTTGCCGGCACCGCCGGTGATCGCGTGCTGACCAGTGTTGCAAAAGGTGCTGTCAATGAGACTTCAACCGAAGCGGTAAACGGTTCCCAGCTCTACGGCACCAACAAGTCGGTGGCCGACTCGCTCGGCGGCGGCTCGCAGGT
>Ga0196970_1000591_pt1 | contig 39093 bp, 35 predicted proteins | sample S1v_513CmetaG_FD_148672 | JGI IMG/M metagenome (GOLD analysis project Ga0196970, IMG submission 148672) | Soil microbial communities from Anza Borrego desert, Southern California, United States - S1+v_5-13C | ecosystem: Environmental > Terrestrial > Soil > Desert | place: USA: California... | reverse complement strand
ATCCGCGCAAGTTCCTGGGCGCCGCCGTGGACGCCGCCCGGGATCTCTGCAAGGCCCGCTTCGAGGCGTTCGGCAGCGCCGGCCAAGCCTCCCGAATCCGGCCCGTGCCGCTGGAGCGGATGTCGAATCTGTACGCCCGTGGTGCGCTGAGTCCGACGGTCCGTTGACGGCCGGCGAGCGATGGTGATGCGGCACGCTCGGATGACTTCCGCTCATCCGACGATGAGGGGAAGCCGTTTGCCCCGAACGGCGTTGGAGCGTCACAGTCGTCCGATGGATCGGAGAGCGTGTCGTACGTTTACAAGGCGCTGATCCGCCGCCGTGAGACCGGTGCGGTGGAGGTGAGCGCGACCCGCGGCCATCGCCCGCGCAAGCTGAGCCCGGCCCAGGAAGCCGCTCTCGCCGCCCAGATTGCCGCGCGCCCTGACATCACCTTGGCCACCCTGAAGAGCTGGCTCGAGGCCGAGCACGGCGTGCGGCTGAGCAACGGCGCGCTGTGGGCGGCGGTGGATCGGCTCGGCCTGACGTTCAAAAAAAAAAACTGCGCGCCGCTGAGCAGGAGCGTCCGGACGTCGTCGCCCGGCGCCAGATCTGGGACGCTGCCCGGCCCTACATCGCTCCTGAGCGCTTGGTGTTCCTCGACGAGATCGGGGTGAACACCAAGATGACCCGGCTGTCCGGCCGGGCCCCGCGCGGCTAGCGCCCGCGCGCCGTTCGGCCACTGGAAGACCACCACCTTCGTTGCCGGCTTGCGCCTGAGCGGCCTGACCGCCCCCATGGCGCTGGATGGGGCAATGAACGGCTCCAGCTTCCTGGCCTATGTCCGCCAGATCCTCGCCCCGACGCTGTCCCCCGACGACATCGTCGTCATGGACAACCTACCGGTGCACAAGTTCCCGGACGTGCGCCGCGCCATCCAAGCCGCCGGCGCCCAGCTCTTCCTACTGCCCCCCTACTCGCCGGACCTGAACCCCATCGAGATGGCCTTCGCCAAGCTCAAGACGCTCCTCCGGCAGCAGCCGGAGCGCACCGTCGAACGCCTGTGGAGCCGCATCGGTGCGCTTCTCGATGCCTTTCAACCTCACGAATGCGAAAACTACTTCCGCGCCGCCGGCTATGCACACTCAATGTGAAGATGCTCTAACAAATCTACGCAGATGTGAGGCAAGGCGCGTGAGGGTTAAGCGCCATTTCCAGCTCACGGGTACGTCCAAGGCGCGACATCCAATCATAAAAATAAGGATCGTTCTTTATTTGATGAGAATAGTGCCTTGATAAGGCAGCCATCAGCCGCCCCTCACGCGCCAACAAAGTGTCGGCGTGACTGATCATTAGTGAGTTCGGCCACGCTTGTGGGCGTATCTGCCTTAAAGTTTCGAAAAGATAATCCTCCTGCCAGTCTGGATAAGCCTGAGCCAATAGAGAGAGCGTGGCGGCAGTCGAACGCGACACACCCATGTGGCAGTGCACGAGCAGTTGGCCGTCGACTTGGCCGACACTCAAGCCTGAAACAGCTGAGCCAAATCGTAAGATTTCAACAATATGCTCCTGTGTTGGCGCTATCTTGCCTGGCTCGCATTCAATAATGTCATGGAATTTTATTATTGTTCTGCGGTGATTTCGAAAGCTATCAAAGTCACTGATTTCTGGATATTCCGGATCAACTAATGATATGATGTGAGAAAACTTACCTCCATTGAGAATATTGAGCTCAGAGACGCCGCAAATTGTAAGAAATGATTTAGGCTGATGTTCCATTGGATAATCCTTTGCTCTGAGGGCCGCCAATTTTTGCCTTTAAACATTTTGCTTTTGGAGGTGGTTCCGCCTTTCAGAGGCCGACATCGTGGCGCAGGTCGCCTATTGGATCAAATCCCGTGAGGTCGATCAACTCTGCGAACTTGACGCGAACGACTGTTCTTCTCGTATTGGACATGATGGCTGTCAAGTGAAACCTTTGGGAATGCCGGACGCCGCTGCCAAGCGGCCCGTGCGTGGATGTTGCCATGATCGACGCAGCATCGGCAACTCGACTTGTTCCGGAGATTCCTAGGACACTGTTGGCGAATTGGTCCGGGCTGGTGCTTCGGCCTGTGGGGAGGCGTGATCAGGAGAGCATCGTGCGGGTTGGCGTCAGAGACCCTTTCGCAGGAGGCTCTCCATCGCGGTGTGGATGGCGGCAAGAAGATCCGTGGCATCAAGATCCACTTGGGCGTCGAGAAGTACGGGTTTCCTCTGGCGATCGATGCCTCGCCGGCCAACGTGCACGACACCAAAGGTATCGTCCCAGTGCTGCGCCAGCTCGCCGGGCACGGCTTTCAGGGACCGGCCATCGGCGATCTCGGCTATCGCGGCAAGCGCCTGGCCAAAGCCGGTGAAGCGCTCGGCATCACTATCCAGCCGATTGCCTGTGGTCGCGGCGGGGTGTTCATCCCGACCGAAATCGCCTGGGTGATCGAGCGCTCCTTTGGTTGGTTGTCCCGCTACCGCCGATTGAACACCATCGTCGAGCGGACGAAGGAACACCTCGTCGCCCTGGTCCAGATCGCCTTCGTCTCGATCCTCTCCAGGCGCCTCAAGAGGCTCTCCGCCCAGGCTGCCGCCGCGTGACGTCTACAAACAGACACTTACGTCCGATTACGCTCCTCGATGCGTGTGTCGGCGCAGACGGCTCCTCTCCAGAAGCAGTCGATAGGGCAGTAGCGATAAGGGGTGTTTGTGAATCGGCATGGAATAAGGGCTCTGACGCAGTTTTGATGGCGACCGATCTACGTGAAGCCGACGACGCGGGCCTGGAGGAGGTCGAGCTTTCCGCGGCCGTACATCTGACGCTTCACGAGCTTGAGCTTGGTGATCTGCCGGATCTGCCGCATGGACGCGTGCACCGCGTCGAGGAACGCGCGGCTGGCGTTCTCCATCAGGTGCCATCGGTCCGCGACCTGAAAGGCATGAGGGAGGGCATTGGAGACTGCCAAGGCGTACCCGCCGCCGCGATCCCGGGCGACGATGGCGATCTGCGGCTGCTCTAACAGCCACGCCTGGGAGGTGGCCGGCTCCCGATCCGGCAGCAGGGCGATCGTCTTGCGCCGCTCCAGGTCGCAGATGAGGGTGCCGTAGCGCTGGTTGCGGCCAGGCCCAATCATCGGCCCCGACCACCGTTGGCGGGACGAAGCGGGGGTGCCGTGGCGGCGCACGACCCGCAGCAGGGTGTCGTTGCCGATCGGCAGCATCAGCCTGCGGGCGAGCCGGGCCGCGGGGCGCCCGCCCAGGGCGAGGCCCAGGTGATGGACGATGTGATCGAGCCGGGCTGTCCGCCGCGCCCACGGCGCCAGGATCTCCGGGGCGAAGCGTTCGGTGAAGATGCGCCGGCCGCACAGCACGGCGTCGCAGTGGAAGCGGCGGGCCAAGACCACCAGCTGGATCGGGCGTCCCGCGAGAGGGAGATCCGCGAGGTGTCTGCAATAGCGGCTGTGTACCCGGCTTGAAGGGCTGCCGCATCCCGGACACGGGCTGCTTGGACTTGCGTGCCACACAGTGATCCGTGTGTGGGCGCCGTCATCGACGACCCGTTCCACGATGAAGCCACGCGGCACCAAGGCCGCCGGTCGGAGAGTCTGTGGCATGGCGTTGATCCCTTTCAGGAAACCAACGCTTGCCGACCCTCGGCATCACCAAAACTGCGTCAGAGCCAGCGTTGCACGCCGAAACACAATCCGGCGGCACGCAAGCGGCACGCAACCGCCCTGAAAAGCGCAGAAACGCTTGAAGCTAGATTGAGCCTGATTCTGCAAAAACCTAGCGTTTCCGCCGTCGTCCGGCGCCTTTGTCACCGCTCATAACGGTGTTGTCGTCGGTTCGAATCCGGCCGGGCCCACCATATTTTCAATGACTTAGCATCGGTCGAAATGGGAAAGCAGGCCGATGGGAAAGCGATGGGAAAGTAAGCGGTCATCGGCTCGCCCCCAGAATCGGTTGACGTCCGCTCAGCGCCTGGGCGCCAGCAGCATCGGTCCGTAAGCAAGGGAAAATCCCAGGAACGCGATGATCCATGCGCCGCCCGCAAACGGCATCAAGCTCATGGTCCAGCGGGGCTCCAGCGCAACGACGATCCGGGCGCCGGCCGCAACGATCACCGCGACATAGATTGCGACCGTGGGCCATGACGCCGTGAGTGTGCGCCCGGTGTGGCCAAGGCTCGCACGCGTCATGACGGCCAGCATCATCGTGCCGATCGCGCCCACCGTCCAGGCGTGGACCGCTGCCGCTTCATGTGAGGCGCCGCCGAGGAAGGCGGCGTATCCGGCAAGCAGAAAGCCTGCCGGCACGAAGAGATAGGCGGCGTGCAGGATAAGGACGAGAGGTTCGGACAGTGTGAGGTGGGGCACCCATCGGAGGGCGCGCAGCGTATGCGCGCATCCCGCCGCCGTCAGGAGCACGCCAACGAGACGAGCGTCCGCCACCTCGGCGTCGCATACGGTCCAGGCGGCCAGGGCGACGGCGGCCAAGCCCATGGCGCCGGCGTCGAAGCGGGAGAAGGGTGCCGGCAGGCGGGCGACGCCCCGCGCCTTCAACCAGTTCCCGGTAAAGTTCGGGATGATCCGTCCGCCGATGAGCATGATCAGCAGCAGCGTTGCCGAAATTGCCAGGCGGTCGCCGTACACGCTCTGTCCAAAGCGCCAGATTTCCCAATGGAACAGCGCTTGCGCGACGGTCAGGCCGCCGACGATGGCAAGAACCTTCAGGTTTCGACCGTTCCGCGCGGCAATGATCTCGCGGGCGACGACGGCTTTCACGGCGATGGGAAAGATCAGCGTGGCCAGGGCGGTTGCCAGCGGTCCGAGGGCGAGCGATCCGGCGACGGCCAGCCGACCAGCCAGCCACGCGGCGAACAAGGCGCCCAGCCGCCAACCGGCCACCGGCGGGCGCCCCGTCCAGGAGGCGACCGCCGTCAGCAGGAACCCCGCGATCACTGCCGGCACATAGCCGAACAGAAGCTCGTGGGCGTGCCAGGCTACCGGGGGGAACGCCGTCGGCAGGCTGATGAAGCCGAGGAACCAGGGAACCCAGACGGCGACTGCCGCGGCCGCATACAACGATCCGAACAGGAAGAACGGACGAAAGCCGTAGCTGAGGATGGCCGGATTTCTCCAGGTTCCAAACGGTTGCATGCCCGTGTCCTTCATCCCGATTCCCATGCTTCGCGCGATTCCGTCAGCACCCTCCGCTGCCGGGCCGGCGTGGTCTGGAGAGAAACGGCCAGTAGGTCTTGAGCCAGACCAGGAACGCCGCCGCCCACAGCATCGAGGCCAGGGCGTAGGGCGGTCCCGGTGGATAGGGCAGGGCGCCGAGTTCGGGAAGGACGCGCGTCAGCGCCCCCAGGACCAGCAGCACGAACGCCCACCGCGCCGCCCGTGGCAGGGGAAGCGGGCGGCCGGTGTGAAAGAGGCCGGCGATGGCGAAGACCGCGAGCACGCCAAGCCCCAGGCCTCCCATCAACGACAGGTGCAGTGCGGCTGTCTCGGGGAACGGCGCCCCCAACCGAGCCGCGCCGGCCAGCAGAAGTCCAACCCCCGCCAGCAGGCTCGATCCGGCAAGCGCCAGGATCTCGGCGCGGACGGCCTCGCGGCCGATGAAGGCTTCGGCGACCCGGTCCAGGAAGGCCGCGCCGGCGGCGATCGTCAGGTACGCGGTCACCGCCGGCGACCATCCCGCCAGGTTCCCGGCGATCGCCAAGGCGACCAGCCCCGGCGTGAGGTTGCGTCGGCCCGGATGCGGTCTGTAGGGGGACGTCTCCTCGCTGGGGTCCAGGACGAGGTTCGTCACCGGTACCGTGATGCGCGCCAGCACGAGACCCAGCAGTCCAAGGAAGACCAATCCCGCGACGTGGAGGCTGCTGCGGGCGAGTTCCGTGTCTCCGGCGACGAACCCAAGGCGTGCGGAGGCGCCGGCCATTGCCAGGGCGGTGAGCCAGAACACGACGCTGGCGAGCCGGGTGGTCCGCTTGCGCCACGAAATGGCCGCGACGTAGAGGGGCAGGGCGACGAGCCAGAGAAGATCGGCGGCGGCGCCGACCACCGCCAATCCGTCGGCGCCGAGAAACCCAGCCACGCGCCCAATTCCCCACAGACCGGCCAGAGCGAAGAGGGCGCGCCCTTGCAGCCGCTTGGTGTCGGACCATTCGGGGACCGCCGTCGTGATGAAGCCGATGAGCGCCGCGCCGTAGGATCCGAAGATCATCTCGTTCGCGTGCCAGAGGGTCGGCGGAACCGCACTGGCGAACGGCAGCTGGAATCCGGCGACGACGGCCCAGAGGAACGGCCACAGTGCTGCGTGCAGCGCGGCCAGCGGGAAGAACAGCCGAAGCCCCTCGTCGCCCAGAACCTGCATGAGCGTGGGAGCGCGATCCACCGTCGAGCAGGCCGTCATGACGCCCGCCGTTCGTCGACGTCGTGGATGTGGCGGAACAGTGGATCTTCGGCCATGAACGTGGACACCAGACGGTAGAGGTCGCTGTCGTCGCGCCCGCCCGGCTCGCCCGGGACGACACGCTCGCCGGCGATGCCGCGGCCATGGACGTCCATCACCGCGACGCGGTGGGCGATGCGAACCGCCTCCATGAGGTCGTGCGTGATGAACAGGGCGGCGAAGCGCATCGAGCGCGCCGCGCCGATGACCAGATCCTGCATGCGCCGCTTGAGGGCCACATCCAGGGCGGTGAACGGCTCGTCGAAATAGATGAAGTCGGGCTCGATCGCCAGCGCCCGCGCAATGGCCACGCGCTGGCGCATGCCGCCCGACAGCTCGACCGGAAACTTGTCGAGGTCCGCGGGCTCCAGCGCGGCCCGTGCGGCGGCGGCTTCCGCGCGCGTCCTCCGCTCGCCGCGCGGCAAGCCGAGGAACCGCAACGGATACGCGATGTTGTCCCGCGCCGTCGCCCACGGCAAAAGGCGTGGGTCCTGGAACACCATGCCGTGGCGGCGGTAGGTCCGCTCTATACGGCCGCGAAGCGGTTCGACGACGCCGGCGGCGATGTGCGCCAGCGTGCTCTTGCCGCATCCCGAGGGGCCGACGAGTGCGACCACATCGCCCACGGCCAACGTCAGTTCGACCGAATCCAGCACGGTACGCCCGAGATAGGCGTGACCGATGCCCTTCAGGGTCAACGAGGCCGGCGCAACCGTTGTCGCTTCGTGCTGCATGATCCCTACCCGTGTCATGGTCACAGTGCTGCATCCGCACTCATGTGGGGAGTGGCTTTCGTAGGTCGGGTTGAGCGTCGGCGAAGCCCGACACACCCACCATTGCGAAGACGTCGGGCTTCGCCTGCGGCTCAACCCGACCTACGAAGCTGACCGGAAAACCGTTCTAGAACTTCGCCTTCACGCCGGCGTAGAACGCCCGGCCGTCGCCGGGCAGGAACACCGCCTGGTTCAGGCCCGCCTGATCGACGATCAGCGTGGAGGAAGCGTATTTCGTATCGAAGACGTTGCGCACCTCGCCATAGATGCTGATCCGGTCGTTGATGTCGTAGTTGGCGAGCAGGTCGACGGTCGCGAAGGGATCCGCGAAGACCGTGTTCATATTGTCGACCGGCGTCTTTCCGGGACGCCAATCGACTTCGGCCTGCACGAAGAGCGCCGACGTGATGTCATACCGCGCCGAGGCGTTGATGACATGTTGCGGCGCCCCAGCCAAGCGGTTGTTGCCGCGCACCGGATCGTTGTGGAAGCGGAAATCCTGGAACGTGTAGGCGACGCGCCCGCTCAGGGCGTCGGTGACGTGCGCCGACAGCCCCAGTTCGATGCCGAAATGCCGCGTCTGATCCGCGTTCACGGTGCCGAGCGGGGCGCCGGTCTCGTCTCGCAGGCTGAGAAGCTCATTCTCGACCCAGGAGTAATAGGTGACGGCATCCACGGTGGCGAACCCGACGCGTCCCCGCCAGCCGGCCTCGACGGTGGTCGCGGTCTGCGCCTTCAGGTCGGGCGTCCGGTACGCCGTGGACGCTTGCGCGGGGTTGGCCGGGTTGGGCCGGCCGGGGCTGCTGTTGGGGGTGCCGTTTACAGTGGCGATCAGATCGTCATGGGTGGGCGGTTCGAACCCGCGGCTGACGGCGCCGAAGAAGGTGTGATCCCTGTTCGGCTTATAGGTCAGGCCGAGGCTTGGGCTGAAGCCGGTGTAGGAGCGTGAATAGCTGGTGTCGCCCGCAACGATCGACCCGTTCGGCAGAGCCATGTTCGGGTTCGCCGGGTTGAACGCGATGGTCGGCCGCCGCGCGGCGGGGAAGGTATCGTCGTTGTCGCGCGTCGCATAGGCGACCGTGAGCCCCGGGGAGACCGTGAACCCGGCCCCGAGCGGCACGTTCATGCCGGTGTGGAGCGACAGCGTGCTGGCGTCCAGTTCGCTTTGCCCGAGCAGCGCCCCCTGGGTACCCGCCCGATTGATGAAGTCATGCCGGTCCGCCGATCCCACAACATAGCGGACGGTGGTCTCGAACAGCGGCAGGGGCTGGGTCTGGTCGGGGCTGTAGGCGTAGCGGGCGACCGCGGTGACGTCGCCGCCCTCCGTCTTCCGGATGGCCGACGAGATGGGGAAGCGGAACGTGTCGTCCGTGTAGGTGTAGCCCAGGGCGGCGTCGATGAGGTGCGACCCGAACGTCGCCGTGGTCCGGTTGCCGATGCGGTACTGGCGCGCCTCGCGCTGCGGCCGGTCGCGGACGACGTTCGGCCCCGGATTGACGGCGACGCCGTTGACCACCCGCGGGCCGGTGAAGACCTGCTTGGGATCGGACTCCAGGAACTGCTTCGTCAGCGGGCCGGCGACGTCGAACGAGAGGTCGGTGTAGCCTGCAAAGAAGCGCGTGCTGACGGTGTCCGAAAGTTGGGCGCCCACATTGGCGTCGAGGCCGGTGCGCTCCGAATTGTTGTAGTCGCGGAATCCGTCGCGCCGGCTGCGCTGAACCTGCACGATCCCGTCCAGGTTTCCTGCGCGCCCGCCAGCCTGCGCCGCAGCGTTGAACTGACCGAAGCTGCCGCCCTCGATGCCGGCGCGCACGCCGGGCGCCGACGATCCGGTGGGAGAGACGAAGTTGATGGCGCCGCCCAGCACCGTGGCGCCCAGGCGGTTGCTGGTGTAGCCGCGGTAGACCTCGGTGATTTCCGCCTGCCGCGGGTTTGCCAGCCCGACGATGTAGGATCCGTCGGCGCGATTGATCGGCAAGCCGTCCTGCAGGGCCAGGATGCCGCGCTCAACCGGGTTCTGCTGCAGGCCGGAACCGCGGATCTGGATCCGGGGCTGGTCGTTGCCGCCGAAGAAGTTCTGGACGACCACGCCCGGCACGGTCGACAGCACGTCGGAGATGGTCACATTGGCCTTTCCGGCTTGGTCCTCTTCCGTCACCAGCGCGGTGCCACCGGGGATCGCCTCGAGGCGCTTCCGGGCGGCCTCCTCGGCGCTTGCACTGCGCCCCTCGACGGTGATCGGATCCAGGACGACCGCGGAACCCGGCGCCGCGGACTGGGCGTACGCCGCGGACGTCGCCAGTGCCACCACGGAGGCCGCGGTCAGTCCCGTGAGAGCGATGGAGGCGCGGACCACCGCGCCCTGTCGAAGCGCACCGGCCGCGGCTGTGCGGGATTGTCCCCTAGTGATCATGACGGTGTTGTTCCCCCGTGCGGACGGCTCGCTAGCCGCAATTACGAATGAGTTGCATTCGCAATCTAGCGACTCTTTTCATCCGCCACTTGACCGCGGTCAAATTCGGGGGCGAATGACCACTGTCACCGCTTGACGCCCCAGGGCCGCGCGGCGTCGCGCCAGCGGTCGAACTCCGACCGGATGGGGTGTACGAACGCATACTCGACCAGGATCAGGCCGCCGACGGCGATCAGCACCCAGGCGAGCGCTTCCGCGACGTCGAGGTTGGCGCGCGCGGTCGCCAGCGCTCCACCGATGCCGCCAGTGTTGGCGAGCAACTCCGCCATGACGGCGACCTTGAACGCGGAACCGAGCGCTACGGTCAGCGCCGGGAAGAGGAAGGTGGCGATGTGGCGGAACCCGAGCGTGGTCAGGCGCGCCAGCGGACCGGCGCCGAAGGCGCGGGCCATGTCGTCGAGACCACGGTCGCGGGTGACGGCGCCCTCGGCGACGCCGACGAACACCACCGGCGTCGCCGCGACGACGACGGTGGTGATGACGGTTCCGTCCGTCGACCCGAACCAGATCATGGCGAGCACGATCCAGGCGATGGGCGGAACGCCGAGGAGAACGGTGAGGATCGGGCGCGCGAGGCGCATGGTTGCCGCTGAATACCCGGCGGCGATGCCGCCGACGGTCCCGACCGCGCCCGCCAGCACGAAACCCTCGACGGCGCGCACGGTGGTGGTCCCGGCGAGAACCCAGGAGGCCGGATCGCCGATGATCGTCGCACCGGCGACCAGCGTCGCCAGCGGAGCCGGCAGGATGAAGTCGCCGTAGCGCTCGTGCCCGGCCTGCCACAAGGCGGCGAACAGGGCCAGGCCGGCCAGTCCGGCCCAACCCGACCACAGGAACTCTCCGAGCCGGCCCAGCCGGTCGATGATCGTCTTCGCCATGCGGCACCCGGACTAGAGATAGAAATCAGCGGCGGGGAGTTTCCCCCCGATTATCTTCGGGTCGAACTCCGACGCCGCCTGGAAGACCGCCTCGAGCGTGGGGCGTGCCTGGCGGGCGCGAATGGCCACGAGGTTGGAGTGCGGGATCGCCTTCTCGATGACGGGCCACGGCAAACCGAGCGGCGCGGCGGCGTCGCTGGCGGCGCGTGCCGGATCCGCGTTCACCGAGGCCGTCGCGCGGACCAGCGCCTCGTGCAGCGCCTCGACGACCGGGGCATGGGAGTCCAGGAAGGCGGTGGTCACCCCCAGGCCGGCCTGCGGCAGTGTGGGGTCGAGCCCGGTGGCCTTGCTCCATGCCTTCTGGATGTCGATGACCCTCGACACGTCCTTGCCGGATTGCCCGGCCTTCATGATCGCGGCCGTCGCTGCCGGTTCCGGCAGGAGTGCGGCATCGACGCGTCCCATGATGAGAAGCTGGATCGCCTCCATCGGCGTACCGGTGAACTGAAGGGCAAGATCGGCGTCCGGCGTGATGCGCTCCGCGGCGAGGAGGCGGCGGAACAGCAGTTCCGGGGTGTCGTTGCGGAAGGGGACGGCGATGGTGCGCCCCTTCAACGCGACCATCGACGTCAGCGACGCATCGGACGATACGAGATACAGCAACCCGTTGGTCAGCACGTTGACCAGACGGACGCCGAGCCCCTTGTTGAAGAGGTTCGCAGCCGACTGCGTCGGCAGGACGAAGGTCTGCATAGTGCCCGAGGTGAGCCCGGCACGCAGTTCGTCGGGGCTCCGCCATGCCTTGAAAGTGACCTTCTCGGCGACCGAGCGGAGCGCGCCGGAGGCGATCGCATGGACGAGGGTCACCGACGGGCCCGCCGGAGGTCCCCACAGGGTCAGCTCCGGCAGGACCGATGCCGCCGATGCGGACCGAAAGGTGGGCGCCGCCAGGGTGGCGGAGATGCCCGCAATCAAGGCGCGGCGAGTGATCTTGCGCATGAGCGAACCTATTGAGCGAGTGCGCGCGGCATTGTTCGCATCATCCAGTCGGCGGCCTCGTAAGACCGGCTTTGGGCCGACTGATGCCTGCGAGATTGACGCTGCTTAGCATAGAGTGAGGATGATAATGATTCGCATTTACTACCAAAAATGCGACATAATGACGCAGCACCGCGGGGGAGAGCAGGCTCACCGTTGAAGTGTTGGAGGTCTGCCCGGAGGAGCCGCTAGGGCGGGTGTCCGGCGGGAGCCGATCGCCACCCAACCCACCGCATCATCGGAGCCGGGCCCTCCGGCACGGGGGTGTGCTCGTGGGCGATCTTCACCTTGCTGATCCGGACCGACCGGCTGGACGGGCTGTACCCATCTGCATACCTGACGGGTATGCTGGAGCGGATGACAAATGTTTAAGGTGTGCCCCGTAACCCCTGTGGTTAGTCTCCTGTGCTCCACATGGAGGCGACCATGCGAAAGACGCCCAAGAGCCCGTCCGAACGCACCAGGGCTGCAGCCGAACAGTTTGCCCATATGCGACCCGAGGTCCCCGTGACCTTCTTGGACGCGCAATGGCAGAAGGCGGAGGCGCAGTGCTGCTTGGAGGACGCCCGGCGGGAAAAGGAGGCCGCAGGGGCTAAGAGCCCCTAAGGTCACAACTTCAACGCTTGTTTCCCACGGCGGACCTTTTCGATGATGTCGGTCGCCTTTGATTTGCGCGGCGCAGCACCGCCCGAGGGATCCGCTTGCCGCGCAGCGAGGTGGCTCGTTTTCTGCCAGGTGTGCGCGAAGCGTGACGCGGCGCGGTAGCCTCGCTATATAGTCGGAACCCGGGCGCCGGCTGGCTGTCCGGCGCCCGTACGATTCCGGGAGCGTCGCGATGATCCGTTACCTGCGCCTCGGCGTGAACATCGACCACGTGGCCACGCTGCGCAACGCGCGAGGCGGCCGCCATCCGGACCCGGTGCGCGCTGCCCATGCGGCTGCCGCGGCGGGCGCCGATGGCATTACCGCGCACCTGCGCGAAGACCGCCGCCACATCCGCGACGAGGATATTGCGCGCCTGATGGCCGAGGTGGCGCTGCCGCTCAACATGGAGATGGCGGCCACCGACGAGATGCTGGCGATCGCGCTGAAGCACCGCCCGCACGCCGTATGCATCGTGCCGGAGAAGCGCACGGAGGTGACCACGGAAGGCGGCCTGGACGTCGACGGTGGCAGGGAGCACCTCAAGCGCTACGTGCAGGAGCTGGGGGCGGTCGGCATCCGCGTGTCGCTGTTCATCGATCCGGAGGTCCGGCAGCTCGACGCTGCGCGCGAACTGGGAGCTCCGGTGGTCGAGCTGCACACGGGGGCGTATTGCGAGACCGATCCCGGCGCCGGGCGCGGCTCGGAGCTGACCCGGCTGGTGCAGGCCGCCGCGCACGCCGAGGCCATCGGCCTGGAATGCCACGCCGGGCACGGCCTGACCTACGAGACGGTCGGGCCGGTGGCGGACATCCTCACCATCGTCGAGTTGAACATCGGCCACTTCCTGGTGGGCGAGGCGGTGTTCGTCGGCCTGGACGCGAGCCTCCGGCGCATGCGCGCGTTGATGGATGCGGCGCGTCCGGGTGCTGCGCGGCCACAAAGGGGGGCCGCATGATCCTGGGCATCGGCAACGACCTGACGGACATCCGGCGCATCGAACAGACGTTGGAGCGGTTCGGCGAACGCTTCCTGGACCGCATCTTCACCGAGGTGGAGCGCAGCAAGTCGGAGCGCCGCGTCGGCAAGGGCGGCAAGTACGACGCCCGGGCCGGCAGCTACGCCAAGCGCTTCGCGGCCAAGGAAGCGTGCGCCAAGGCGTTGGGAACCGGGTTCCGGGCCGGCGTGTTCTGGCGCGACATGGGCGTCGTCAACCTGCCCACGGGCCAGCCCACCATGAGGCTGACCGGCGGCGCGCTGGAGCGCCTGCAGGCGATCACCCCGCCGGGCATGCGCGCGCGCATCCACGTGACGCTGACCGACGAATATCCGCTGGCGGAAGCCGTTGTCGTGATCAGCGCCGAACCTGACGACCAGCCGGCATCCACCCCGGTATGACCCCACCCGACGCGAAGAATCGAGAGCACATGGCCTTGGTCGAGAAGAAAAAGGAATCCGGCAGCATCGGCGAGACGCTGAAGACGGTGTTCTACGCGGTGCTGATCGCCTTCGGTGTGCGCACCTTCGCGTACGAGCCTTTCAACATCCCGTCGGGGTCGATGATCCCGTCCCTGCTGATCGGCGACTACCTGTTCGTATCGAAGTTCTCGTACGGCTACAGCAGATACACCATTGCCTTCGGCCTGCCGCTCTTCGATGGCCGCATCCTGGGCGAGCTGCCGGAGCGGGGCGACGTGGCGGTGTTCAAGCTGCCGCGCGACAACAGGACCGATTACATCAAGCGCGTCATCGGCCTGCCCGGCGATACCGTGCAGGTGACGGGCGGTATCCTGCAGATCAACGGCAAGCCGGTGCCGCGCGAGCGCGTCGAGGATTATGTCGGCAAGGACGGGCTGGGCCGCGAGACGCGCTTGGCGCAGTATGTCGAAACGCTGCCGAACGGCGTGAAGCACCGGATCATCGAGGAGACGGACCACGGTGCGCTGGACGATACGCCCGTCTACAAGGTGCCAGACGGCCACCTGTTCATGATGGGCGACAACCGCGACAACTCGCTGGACAGCCGTGTTCCCAGCATGGTCGGCTACGTGCCGATCGAGAACCTGGTCGGCCGGGCGGAATTCCTGTTCTTCTCGCTGGAGGACGGCACACGCTTCTTCGAAGTCTGGCGCTGGCCGTTCGACCTGAGGTTCTCGCGCCTGTTCCGCAGCGTCAGTTGATTGAGGAGAGCATCGTGTCCGCTTCGGGCACCGAGCCTAGCGCCGACGTCGCCGAACTGGCGACGGGGCTGGGCCATGATTTTGCTGATCCGTCGCTGCTGGCGGATGCGGTGACGCACCCCAGCCTGATGGGGCTGGAGCGCTCGGGCAGGGGCGCCGCCCCCACGCAAGGGCCGGGCATCGCCTACGAGCGGCTGGAGTTCCTGGGCGACCGGGTGCTCGGCCTGTGCATCGCCGAATGGTTGCTGGAGCGCTTCCCGAACGAGCGGGAAGGGGCACTGGCCAAGCGGCACGCGTCGCTGGTGCGGCGCGAGGCGCTGGGTGCCGTGGCCGACGGGCTCGAGCTTGGGCGCTACCTGCGCCTGTCGCCGGCCGAGGCCTCGGGCGGCGGGCGCAACAACCGCACCATCCTGGCCGACGCCTGCGAGGCGGTGATCGGGGCGCTGTACCTGGACGGCGGCATGGAGGTGGTGAAGCGGTTCATCCGCGGTGCCTGGGCTGGCATGATCGACCGGCACCAGCCGCCGCCCCTGGATCCGAAGACGGCGTTGCAGGAATGGGCGCAAGGCCGCGGGCGGCCGCTGCCGGTTTACGAGATGGTGGAGCAGAGCGGGCCGGCACACGAGCCGGTGTTCCGCGTGCGCGTGCGGGTGGACGGGGTGGAGCCGGTGACGGCCTCGGGCTCCTCCAAGCGTGCCGCCGAGAAACAGGCGGCCAGCGATCTGCTGCGCCAGTTGGGAGTTGCGGTGCATGAGTGACGAGATCGATACCGACGACCTGCCGGGGGCCGAGCCCGAGCACCCGCGCTGCGGTTTCATGGCGCTGGTGGGCGCCCCCAACGCCGGCAAGTCGACGCTGCTGAACGCCATGATTGGCGCCAAGGTGTCGATCGTCAGCCCGAAGGTGCAGACCACGCGCTCGCGGGTGCTGGGCATCACCATCGAGGGCGACAGCCAGCTCATCTTCGTCGACACGCCAGGTATCTTCACGCCGAAGAGGCGGCTGGAGAAGGCCATGGTCGCCGCCGCCTGGCAGGGGGCCAGCGACGCCGATCTGGTGGGCGTGCTGGTGGACGCGTCGCGCCGCGGGCTCGACGACGACACGCTGGATATCATCGCGACGCTGAAGGAGCAGGGGCGGACCGCCATCCTGATCCTCAACAAGATCGATTTGGTGAAGCATCGCGAGAACCTGCTGGACCTGACCGCGCGGCTCAACGAGACCGGTGTGTTCACCGACACCTTCATGGTCTCGGCCACCACCGGCGACGGCGTCGAGGACCTGCGCAAGTTCCTGGCGGCGCAGGTGTCGGAGGGGCCGTGGCTGTACCCGGAGGACCAGATCTCCGACATGCCCATGCGCCTTCTGGCCGCCGAGGTGACGCGCGAGAAGCTGTTCCTGCAACTGCATCAGGAACTGCCCTACGCCGCCACGGTCGAGACCGAGGCGTGGGAGGAGTTCCAGGACGGCTCGGTCAAGATCCGCCAGGTGGTCTACGTGCAGCGCGAGAGCCAGAAGGCCATCGTGCTGGGCAAGGGCGGGGCGCGCATCAAGCAGATCGGCCAGGCGGCCCGCACCGAGCTGGAGGCCTTCCTGGAACGCCGCGTGCACCTCATGCTGTTCGTCAAGGTGCGCGAGAACTGGATCGAGGACCCCGAGCGCTACAGCGTCTGGGGGCTGGACTTCGAACCAAAGTAGGTCGCCGACCGCCGGGCCGCGCGCCGACGCGGCCCGGCGGAAAGGGCTTACGCCCCCTCGGCGGGCGCCGGATTCGGGGGCTGTGGTCGTTCGGCTGCGCTCGCCGCCTTGCCTGCCGGGGTGAACTTGTTGAGGAGGTAGACGCCGTTGGTCACCCCCATCAGAGCGAGGTAGGAGTTGTCGATTTCGGGGATTTCGTAGCTGGAGATCACGCGGATGGTGACGAAGAACGCGGTGATCACGGTGAAGAACAGCATCTGCACGCGCGTCACGTCGGGGATGTCGTCGTCGCTCAATACAAGGTCGGACCACCGCGGTGCATCCCGCTTCGCCGCTGGTGACGCAGCTCCCTGCGCACCTGGTGTCGGCAGCTGAGCTCCAAGCACCGACAGGCCGCTGATGCCGAGCAGCCCCAGCATCTGCTCAGGGATCGGGATCAGGTCACCGCTCAATGCCATGACGTAGACCACCGAGTAGCCGATCACGCAGACCCACAGCAGCACCTGGAACTGGGACAGGCTGGCCCGCCCGGTCTTGGTGGTGATGACACGCAGCAGCGGGTGCTGGTGGGATGTGCTGCGGCCCCTAAGCCGGCTGAGTGCGAACAGCAGGACGGCCAGGGTCGCCAATCCCGCAGAGTAGCCCAACCCGCTGCTGACCACGCCGAATGTGCGTACGACGTCAACATCGGAACCAGCGCCGAGACCACGGATGACGACCCGCACCTCTGCCATGGGGATCAAGAGTTGGGTCTTCTGGATCGGGTTGTTGCTGTCCTTTTCCAACTCGGGAACCGTGACGGCCAGCTCAATCCGGTTGCGTGTCACCTGAACCGAGCGGAGCGGCCGGGAGCTGAGCTGCCACTCCATCGGATCTTTCTTCGTCGCCCAGCGGAAGCAGACGCCGAGGTCGACGTCGCTCGGCAGGTCCTTGCCGGGCGGCACCTCGACAACGATGTGGACCTCGCCGCCGATCGGCTGCCAACTCGTGTGTGAGCTTACGGAGACGTTGGCGGTGAGGTTCGTTCCCGCGCGGGTTGCCGCGATCTGCGAACTGGTGCCGGAGCAGTCGATGGATCCGGCGCGAGCCGGAGCAATGGCGGCACCCAGCAGCAGGGCGGCGGCGAACAGGCAGCTCTTCCAGATCGGGTTGAGCGGCATGAAAATCTTCTCCGGTAGAAAATGACGCTGTGAGAAATAATAAGAAGATAATATTGCTCGATCAATGCAACCAGAAACGCCCTGTCAGCTCGCCCCCCGTGCCAGATCCAGCAGCCGGTCCCGCGGCGGGCGCGGCGGCCGCACGCGGTCGGCGCCGCGGCGGCTGTGATAGGTCTTGTAGGCGATCACCATCCACGTGCCGTGGAACAACAACCCGGCTAGGATCACCAACTGGCCGGGGACGGGGCCGATCATCGCCCGCGCCCATACGTCGTCCAGCGTATCGATCGGCACGGGGTGGATCAGCAGCTTGCCGATGTAAGCCGCCACCTGGATGGCGAAGATCCAGCCGTAATTGCGCCGTAGCCGGCGCCCGACCGCCTCCATGAACGTGATGTGCAGGCTGGGATGACGGTAGTCCTGGTACAGCACCTCGTTCCAGCCGCTGTCCGTCCGCGCCCCCTGGCCCAGAAGAATCGGACCGAAGAAATACACCTCCAGGATGTGCGCGCGGATGCGCCAGAAGTCGAAGAAGCGGTAACGCCGCGCCTCGATGATGAGGAACACCGCGACCAGCAGCCCCACCAGGACCAGCGGCAGCGGCGAGGCGGTGTTGCTGGAGAAGGTCAGCGACAGCGCGATCCCGGTGGTGACCACCGCCCAGTTGGTGGTGGCGTCGAGCCGGGTGCGCCAGACGGTGCTGCGGTAAAGCTCGCCCCGGTAGAGATGTGCCAGCGCGCTGATCTCCGTGGGGTTCAAGGTGGGGGTTGGGACGCTGATACGGCTCTCATCCATGGCGGCGCTCCTCCTCTGCCGGCCGGTCGTGTGCGCCGGTCTTCCACTTAGGAAGGATGTAGGTGCGCTGTGCCCGCGGCAATCGGCGGGGGCAGGGGAACCGCATGGCGGAACGGCTGTTGGCCGGGGACACCCCACGCCATAGGAGGTAACGCCGTGAGCACTCCCGAGAAGCGCAGCGTCGCTCGCGACAATACGGCTGCAGGCAACCAGCAGAAGCATGGCACCGGCCCGCACGCCCGGCACGCCCGCGAGCAGGCCGCCGCGACCAGCGACAACAAGATGAAGGGCCGCGAAGGCCGTGAGGCCGGCCTGCACAACCCCGATCAGGAACAGCCGAAGGGCGGCGACGCGAGCGGCCGGTTGAGCTCAGGCCGCGCCGACCGCTGAAGCAGCCGGGTTCAGACGACCTGCGACACGGTGAGGCCACTCTGGGCGATGCCGGTGAGCGTGGCGCCGGAGGCACCGAACTGGAGCACCGTCTGAGCCTTCACGTAGGACCGGGTCACCTCGTCGTAGCCGATCTCCGATTGGAGGACGCTGACCGACTCGCCACTGCTGGTCAGCACCATGAAGCGGCGGTAGTTCTCCTTCTGCGTGCTGTCACCGTTCGGATCGAGCGGGTCGCCGGTCAGGCGGCGGGTTTCCGATTCGCCATCCGCTGGCGTGGCGCCGCTGAGGAACGTGAAGCTAACCTTGGTGGCGTCTTCTTGCATGATGTAGGCGGACCCGTTGATGTCGAGCCCGTTGTCGAAGCCGAACAGTTCGCTCTCGTTGTCGATGTAGCCGTTGTTGTTGACATCGTAGCCGAGCAGGCCCTGGCTGCCGAAGCTGCTGGTCACCGCGTTCATTTGCTTGGTGATTAGCGCCTCGTACGCGTCGTATTCGCGTTTCGCGGTCTTCAACCAGTCTTCGCGCTTGATGCCGCTGTCGGGGTTGTAGGTGACCTCCGTTTCCTGGCCGTCCAGCGAGCGCCTGATCTGCACGAAGTTGTTGTCGGCGTCGAAATAGCCGTAGGGATTCTTGCCGCGGCCGTTTTCGATGTTGCCGCTCCGTCCGTCCTCCGGCCGGGTTCCGTCGGCAGCGGTGCCCTTCTGTATGTTGACGAAGATGGCGCCGCCCTTGGGCGGGGTCGTCGACAACTGCGCCTGAAGCGCGGCGTCGCCGCTCCACAGCTTGCTGAAACCGGTCAGCGTACCGTTGGTGGGCGTGGCGGAGCGCGTGGTGTCGGTCCGCCCGTCGAAGGAGGCGGGGTTCAGCGCCGTCTGCGAGCCGAGGGACGAGAACTTGCTCGTCGAGGTGGGCGTGGTGGTGCTGGAGCCGCCGGACGTCCCTGTGCTGCCGGTCGACCCCGTCGAACCGCTCGTCGAGGTGTTGGAGGTCCCGGACGTGTATTTACTCTGCGTCGCTGCGTCCAGCGAGTCCCAAATGGTCTGGCGATTCAGATCCGTGACGCCCGCCCCATACAGAAAGGTGCTGGGAGGGGTCGAAGAAACCGTGGCCATGGCAGCCTCCACGCTCGATAGCGTCCCATACTTATGGCTAAGACGGTACCCCCAATTCACAGGGCCGGCAATGGGCAAATTCTTCCTAGGCGTGTGGCTCAATCACCTCAGGATTGTAACGGTGGGTAGCCAGGCACGGACCGGGATCGTCAGCGCTCCGCGGTCCGGCGCTCGGTCGGCTTCAGCACGCGCACACCGTGGGCGGGCAGCGTCAGGGTGCCGGATAGCGTCAGCGTCTCGCCGGTCAGCAGATCGTCCATGCGCCCCGTAGCGTCCAGCGCCACGACCACCGCCGCCTCGGCGTGGTTGAGCACCACCAGCACATCGCCGCGCCGGTAGGCGAGCACGCGGTCGTCCAGGCTGGTTGGCACTAGGCGAAAGTCGTTGCTGCGCAACGCATTTTCGCCCAGCCGCAGGGCGATCAGTCGCTTGTAGTGGCCGGTCAGCCCGTGCGTGTCGGTCCAGTCGATGGCGCGTGGGCCGCCGTAGGGTTCGTACTCCGCGCCCACCTCGTCGCCGGCGTAGACGCAGGGCAGGCCGGGCAGCGTCATCAGCATCGTCGCGGCGAGCCGCGCGCGCTCCACGCCGTGCCGGGTGATGAAGCGCGCGCCGGTGTCGTTGTTGTTGAGGAAGCGGAAGACCGGCGTCCGCCCGTCCCATACGGACAGCGCCGCACGCAATTTTGTCGCGGTCAGCGCCGGGTCGTCGAAGGCGTCGTGCCACGCCCACTGGCCCAGCCGGTCGGTCCAGTCGTAGGCGGCGTCGAAGCCGTGCGTGACGTACCACGGGTCGCGGGCGGTGGATTCTGCCAGCAGCAGCACGTCGGGATTGATGCGCTTCAATTCCTCGCGCAGGCGCGGCCAGAACTCGGGCGCACGTTCCCGCACCGCCCAGCTCGCGTCGACCCGGAACCCGTCGATGCCCACTTCGCGCACCCAGTGGACAAAGGCCTCGGTCATGTAGCGCTGCACCTCGGGGTGGTCGTAGTTCAGGTTCTTCAGGTTCTTCCAGTCGAAGTAGTGGGTGACGTCGCCGTCCGTACCACGGTCGAAGAAGGCGTGGTAGGGCGACTCCTCGCCGCGCGCCGCGGCGTCGGCGTAGTACGGGTGCTGCTCGGCGGTGTGGTTGGGCACCACGTCCATCAGCACGCGCAGGCCCCGCGCGTGCGCCGCCGCGACCAGGGTCTTGAGGTCCGCTTCGCTGCCGAAGCGCTCGCGCACGCCGAAATGGTCGGTGACCGCGTAGCCGAAATCGTCGCCCGGCGCGCCGGTGATCGGCGACAGCCACAGCGTGTTGACGCCGAGCTCGGCGATGGCATCCAGCCGCGCCGTCACGTCGGGCAGGCCGCGTGGGCCGAACAGCCAGGGCACCACGCCGTAGACCACGGCGTCCCGGCTCCAGGCCGGCGGCTCGCGCCGCAGATCGACGGCGACGGGCTTGCCCTGCTCGACCCGGAACACGCCGGCGGCGGTGTCGGTGCGGCCAAGCGCGTCGGTGACCCGCAGCGACACGCGGTAGGTGCCGTCGGCGGCCGGCGTCCGCAGCGTCAGCCGCTTGGCGGCGTTTCCGTCGACGGGGGAGCCGTCCGTGGCGAGCAGGGGGGCGGGGTTGCCGGCCTCCGCGCGCCATTCCACGCGGGCGACGGGGGCCGGGCGGGACAGGGCGGGCTCGCTGCGGCCGGCGTCCAGAACCAGGCCGGCGTCGGTCACGGCGGTGCGCACCCAGGCCTTCGGCACGTCGCGCACGCGCACCGTCCAATGCTGCGCCTCCGACACCGCCTGCTCGGCACCGTCGCGCCGGCACAGCGCCCGCACCTCGTTGCCGCCCTCGTGCAGGCGGATGGTGGCGAAGAAGCGCTCCCCGTCGCGCTCCGCCGGCATCACGCCGCCGGGCGAGGCGACCAGCACCTCGTCGCAGGCGTCGGGCGGGGCGGTGCCCTCCACCGCCTTGCTGAAGGTCCAGGCGTCGCCGCCGTCGCCCTTCAGCGCCAGCGTCGCGGCATCGGCCGGCGTCGCGGCGAGGAGCAGGGCGAGCGGGAGCGCGCGGGGGAGGGGCATCATGGCGGGCGGTCCGTTGTGGGCGTCGGGAACGCCACGGTCGTGGATTATGGTTAATGAAGCGTTGAGGGTGTGTGGTTACGGGCTGAACAGCCCATCGCGCACGGCGATGAGGTGGCTCCGTACCGCATCCCGCGCGGCGGCCGGGTCGCGGAGCTTGAGCGCCATGACGATGGCGCGGTGGTGGCGCTCGTAGAGGGCGCGGCGCTCCGGCGTCAGGCTGCGTTCCTTCAGCCGGCCCCACTCGGCGCGGTTGCGGATGCCGTTCAGCACGGCGTAGAAGGCATCCAGCAGCTCGTTGCGGCAGGCGGCGACCATGGCGCGGTGCAGCGCGCCGTCCCAATGCTCGAACTCCGGCACCGTGCGGGCCGCCTCGGACTCGGCAAGGCAGCGGTCCATCTCGGCGAAGTCGGCCTGCGTGGCGCGGGCGACCGCCAGCTCGGCCACCGCGGGTTCCATCAGGATGCGCGCCTCCATCACCTCGGCCGGACTGGCGTTCAGGAACGCGGTGGGCACCAGCAGGGGAATGCCGTGGTGCAGTTCGGCCCCGTCCACCTCGACCAGGAAGGTGCCGCGCCCGACGCCGCGGGCAATCCGCCCCTCCGCCTCCAGCATGTCGAGCGCGCGGCGCACCGTGTTGCGCGCCATGCCCAACGACCGCGCCAGGGTCCGCTCCGTCGGAAGCTGCTCGCCGGGGCGCCACAGCCCGCTGGCGATGGACCGTCGCAAATGGTCGTAGGCGATTTGGGCGCGGCCCAAGCCGTCGGGCCGCTTGACGACCGGTACTGACATGGACTGCGGCTTCGACATGGGCCGGTCCCCGGATTGGGCGTGCGGAGCGCACCAACCCTGAACCATAAGGCTCAGCCGGGGGCGGCGCCAATCCCCTCTATTGGTACACGAACATTCAGCCGTCCGGCTAATTGACCGAGTGGATTGCCCTGGTCCACGATGAACCAGCGGTGAGGCAATTTTGTACCGATAAGGTTCAGCCCCAAAGGACCAGACATGAAGCTGGCGACGATCCGCTGGGAGGGACGCGCGCAACTTGCCCTGGCCGACGCCGAGGCAGGTCGGGTGTGGCCGGTGGCGCCGCCCGCCTGGGTGCCGACGCCCTTCGACATGGTGGACCTGATCCGGGCTTGGCGTGATCTGCGCCAGGAGTTGCGCCCGCGGGGCGACGGCGTGCCGCTGTCTCAAGTAGAACTGCTGGCGCCGATCCCGCGGCCGCCCCGCAACGTCCTCTGCGTCGGCAAGAACTACCACGAGCACGCGCACGAGTTCACGCGGTCCGGCTTCGACAGCAGCGCCGCGTCGGCGCAGGATGCCATCCCCGAACACCCCATCATCTTCACCAAGGCGCCGGAGACGGTGATCCCCACCGGGGCCGCCATCCGCATTCCGCACGCCCTGAGCGACCAGATCGACTACGAGGCGGAGCTGGCGGTGGTGATCGGCCGGCCCGGCCGCGACATCCCGGCAGACGCGGCGATGGACCACGTCTTCGGCTACACCGTCGCCAACGACGTGACGGCGCGCGACGTCCAGGGCCGGCACAGGCAGTGGTTCCTCGGCAAGTCCATCGAGACGTTCTGTCCCCTGGGGCCCTGGATCGTCACGGCGGACGAGGTGGACCTGTCCGATACCGCCGTGCGCTGCTGGGTGAACGGCGAGCTGCGGCAGAACGCCAACACCCGCGACCTGATCTTCGACGTCCCGACGCTGGTCGCGGTGATCTCCAGGAGCATGGCCCTGCTGCCCGGCGACATGATCCTCACCGGCACGCCGGCCGGCGTCGGCATCGGCTTCGACCCGCCGAAGTACCTCCGGCCGGGCGACCGCGTGACGGTGGAGATCGCCGGCATCGGCATCCTGGAAAACCCGGTGGAGGGCTGACGCCATGGCGACCGTGACGGTCGACCGCATGGAGGTCGAGGTGGACGGGCAGGGCGAGCCGGTGCTGATGATCCACGGCCTGGGCGGCACCTCCAACACCTTCGCACCGCAGTGCATGGCGCTCGGCAGCCGCTACCGTCTGGTGCGGCCGGACCTGCCGGGCTCGGGACGCTCGAAGACGCCGGACGGCGCGTTGTCCATCGACCTGTTCGTGGCCTGCATGGCGAAGGTCGCCCAGGTGCTGGGGATCGAGCGGGCGCACGTGGTCGGCCACTCGCTGGGCACCATCGTGGCGCAGCACCTCGCCGTCGAGCACCCCGGCCTGGTGCGCTCGCTGACGCTGTTCGGGACGCAGATGGCGCCGGCCGACGCCGGACGGCAGGGCCTGCGCGACCGGGCCTCCAAGGCGCGCGCCGAAGGCATGCAGCCCATCGCCGACGCCATCGTGCAGGCGGCGCTGTCCTCCGACACCCGCGCCAACCAGCCGGTGGCCGCCGCCTTCGTGCGGGAGTCGCTGATGCGGCAGTGCCCGGAGGGCTATGCCAAGACCTGCGAGGCGCTGGCCGGCGCGGTGGCGGCCGACCCGGCGCGCATCCGCGCGCGCGCCGTGCTGGTGGCCGGCGACGAGGACGCGGTGGCGCCGGCTTCGGTGGCGCGGACGATTTCCGACCGCATGAACGGCACCGCCAGCGTGCGCGTGCTGAACCGTTGCGGTCACTGGCAGACGCTGGAACGCGCCGCCGACTGTACGGCGATCCTGGGGGAGGTGCTCCAGGGACGAAGCTAAGCATTCCCGTAGCAAGGCCGCGCAAGACGGCCACGCGGCATCTCAGGGAGGAAGGCGATGGCGAACGTTCTCGTCACGAATGTGCGCATTCTCGACGGCACGGGCGAGTACCCCTACACCGGCGAGGTGCTGATCCAGGGCAACCGCATCCGTCGCGTGGCCCGCGGCCTGCGCAGCCTGCCTACTGTGGGCGCCACGGTCATCGACGGGGCCGGCGCCACGCTGATGCCCGGCATGGTCGAGGCGCACACGCATTTCTCCTGGAACGACCAGCCCGACCTGGAATCCATCCAGCGCATGCCGCCGGAGGAGCACACGCTGTGGGCGGCCAAGGTGGCGAAGACCTACATCGATGCCGGCTTCACGTCCTGCGTCGGCGCCGCGGCGGCCAAGCCGCGCCTGGACGTGGTGATCCGCAACGCCATCAACTCCGGCCTGATCCCGGGGCCGCGCTACCTCGCCAACGGGCAGGAGATCGCCACCACCGGCGGCCTCGGCGACACGTCGCCGCCGCACATCCCGGCGCCGGAGTTGAGCTTCGGCTGGGTGATCTCCGGACCGGAGGACATGCGGCGCGCGGTGCGCATGTTCATCAAGTACGGCGTGGACCTGCTGAAGCTGAACATCTCCGGTGAGGAGATCGCCGGCGTGGCGGCCGAGGAGACGCCCATGTGCGACGACGAAGTCGCCATGGCCGTGAACGAGGCCCATCGGCGCGGCCGGCGCGTCTGCGCGCACGCCCGCTCGGCCGAGTCCGTGAAGATGTGCGTCCGCCACGGGGTGGACATCATCTATCACGCCTCCTACGCCGACGAGGAGGCGCTGGACATGCTGGAAGCGGTCAAGGACAGGCACTTCGTGGCGCCCGCGCTCGCGTGGCTGATCCGCACCGGCCGGGAGGCGGCCGACTGGGGTATCAAGCCGGACAGCCCCCTGGCCATCAAGTACCAGCGCGAGACGGAGATCGCCTGCGAGACCATGCGCAAGATGCTGAAGCGCGGCATCCGCGTGCTGCCGGGTGGCGACTACGGCTTCGCGTGGATCCCGCACGGCAACAACGCCAAGGACCTGCAGTACTTCGTCGATCACTGCGGCTTCTCGCCCATGGAGGCCATCGTCTCCACCACCAAGTGGGGCGGCGAGATCATGGGCCGTGGCGGCGAGCTGGGGCAGGTCAAGGAAGGCTATCTGGCCGACCTGATCCTGGTGGACGGCGATCCGGTGTCGAACATCCGCATCCTGCAGGACCGCTCGCGCCTGCTCTTCATCATGAAGGACGGCGAGTTCCACAAGGCTCCGGACATGGCCCCGCAACGGGCGCGCTACAGCGTGGGGGTGGTGGCGTGATGGTGGCGTGGTCGCATCGGGCCCCCTCCCAACCCTCCCCCATCTTCGACGGGGGAGGGCTTTATCTCCCTCCCCCGCGCAGTGGGGGAGGGGCGGGGTGGGGGCCCAACTCTGGGGCTTCCCCATGAAACAGTTCGTCCTCACCACCCTCAACGGCCTGACGCTGGGTGCGCTGTACTTCCTGGTCGCCAGCGGCTTCACGCTGGTGTTCGGGTTGATGCGCAACGTCAACCTGGCGCATGGGGCGCTGTACCTGCTGGGCGCCTATGTCGGCTGGACCGTGGCGGACAGAACCGAGTACTGGCTGCTGGGCGTCGCCGCCGGCTTCGCCGCGACGGCGCTGCTGGGCCTCCTCTTCCAAGTGCTTATCTTCCGGCGCATGGAGGGGCAAGACCTGCGCCAGACCATGGTGACCATCGGCATCTCCATCGTGCTCGCCGATCTGATGCTGTGGTTCTGGGGCGGCGAGACCTACCAGTTCACCCCGCCCGAGGCCATCGACGGCTCGCTGGCGCTGCCGCTCACGCCGAACTGGCGCTATCCCACCTACCGCATCGCGCTCCTGGTGGCGGCCGCCGCCATCGGCGTCGGGCTGTGGCTGTTCCTCAACCGCACCAGGGTCGGCATGATGATCCGCGCCGGGGTGGACGACCGCGCCATGCTGGCCGCCTCGGGCATCAACGTGCAGCGCGTGTTCGCCGTCACCTTCATGGTGGGGGCGGGGCTTGCCGGCTTCGCCGGGGTGGTCGGCGGCACGGCGCTGTCCATCGCGCCGGGCGAGGACGTGCGCTACCTGCTGGCGTCGCTCATCGTCGTCATCGTCGGCGGCCTGGGCAGCATCTCCGGGGCGGCGGTCGGCGCGCTGATCATCGGCTTGGCCGAGCAGTACGGGCTCGCCTACTCGCCCACCTACGGAGCGGTCTACACTTTCCTGATCCTGGTGGCGGCGCTGGCGCTGCGGCCACAGGGGCTGATGGGGCGACGGGCATGACCATCGCACTGCCTGAAACCACTTTGGCCGCCCCCGCGCTCCGCACGCCTGCCGATGCCGCGCTGCACGGCCGGATCGCGAAGTACGCGGTATTGGGCTTGGCGTTGCTAGCCTACCCTCTGGCGGCCAGCGATTTCTGGATCGTTCAGATCGGCGCGCAGACGCTGTTCATGGGCACCATCGCGCTGTCGCTCATGTGGCTGGGCGGCTACGGCGGCATGGTCAGCCTGGCCCAGCTCACCTTCGCCGGGGTGGCCGGGTATATGGTGGCGCTGTTCGGCGTGTCGAACCATCCCGAGTTGTCGCTGGGCTGGCCCTGGTGGGCGGCGGTCCCGGTGGCGCTGCTGATCGCTACGGCGTTCGCCACCGTCACCGGCATGCTGGCGGCGCGCACCGAGGGCATCTACACCATCATGATCACGCTGGCGATCGCGGTGGCGTTCTCGCTGTTCTGCCGGCAGAACTACGCCATATTCAACGGCTTCGCCGGCTTCGCCGGCCTCCACCCGCCGCGACTCTTCGGCCTCGACCTGCGGGCGCCCCTACCGTTCTATTACCTGTGCCTGGCGTTCGCGGCGTGCGCCTACGCCGGCGTCGTCTATGTGCAGCGCTCCACCTTCGGGCTGGCGTTGCAGGCGGTGCGCGACAACCCGCGGCGAATGCGCGCCATCGGCTTCAACGTGTACGCCCACCGCGTCGCGGCTTACGCGATGTCGGGGTTGCTCGCGGCCATCGGCGGGTTGCTGCTGGTGTGGTTCAACGGGCGCATCTCGCCCGACTCCATCGACGCCGGGCCGACCATCAACGTGCTGGTCATGGCCGTGCTGGGCGGCATGGTCCACCCCATCGGCCCGTACGTGGGCGCGCTGGCCTTCATCCTGCTGCAGAACTTCGCCGTCGACCTGATCGATCCCGAGCGGTTCAACCTGGTCATCGGCATCGCCTTCCTGGCCATCGTGCTGGCGTCCCCCGACGGGCTGGTCGGGCTGTGGCGCCGGCTGATGCGTCGGCGCTCGTGAGAAGAGGCGCGACCGAGGGCGGCCGCGCACAATAAGGGAGGGATCAATGAGGACGTTCAAAGGTGTGCTGACCGCCGCGACGATGCTCACGGCCCTTGCCTCGGCTCCGGCGTGGGCGCAGGACACCATCAAGGTCGGCGGCCTCGCCACGCTGGAAGGCGCCTTCGCGGTGATGGGCCAGGACAGCATGCGCGGACTGGAACTGGCGCTGAAGGAAGCCAACTACACGGCCGGCGGCAAGAAGATCGAGCTGATCAAGGGCTCCTCGGACGCCAAGCCCGACAACGCCATCAAGGCGGCGCGCAAACTGGTCGAGCAGGACGGCGTGAAGATTCTCGTAGGGCCGCTGTCGGGTTCGGAGGGTGTCGCCATGCGCGACTACGCCAAGACGCAGCCCAACGTCACCTTCATCAACGGCAGCTCGGCCGCGCAGGAAACGACGCTGAAGGACCCGGCGCCGAACTTCTTCCGCTTCTCCACCGACGGCGTGCAGTGGCAGGCCGGGCTGGGCGAGCACGCCTTCAAGAACAAGGGCTACAAGCGCGTCGCCGTGGTGGCCGAGGACTACAGCTTCCCGTACAGCCAAGTGATGGGATTCATGGTCGATTACTGCAAGGCGGGCGGCAAGGTGGTCGACAAGTTCTGGGTGCCGATCGGCAACAAGGACTTCTCGTCCATCATCGCCAAGATCCCCGACAACATCGACGCCATATACGTGGCGCTGGGCGGCGCGGACGCCACCAACTTCCTGACGCAGTACGAGCAGTCGGGCGGCGACAAACCCATGGTCGCCGGCTCGATCACCGTCGACCAGACCGTGCTGAGCGCCAAGGGCAAGCAGCGCAGCTATCTGATCGGCACGCCGTCGGCCGGTCCCATCGCCGACACCTGGGATGATCCGAAGTGGAAGGAGTTCGTCGCCTCCTACAAGAAGGCCTTCTCGGATGGCCTGCCGTCGCCGTCGCTGTTCGCGCACGCCTATTATCTGGCCGGCAAGGCGATGGTCACCGCGCTCGACCAGGTGAAGGGTGACCTGTCGGACAACCAGAAGAGCTTCCAGGCCGCGCTGGCGAAGCTGGCGCTCGACACGCCAACCGGCAAGGTCGCTCTCGACAAGAACCGGCAGGCCGTCGCCGACATCTTCCTGACCGAGGTGGCGGAGGCGCCGGACGGCAAGTTGATGAACAAGGTGGTCAGGGTCATCCCGCAGGTAACGCAGACCCTGGGCATGCCGGAAGCCGAGTTCGTGAAGATGGGCCCGGCCAGCCGCGACAACCCGGATTGCCGATAGTGCACTTGCCCCCTCCTTAACCCTCCCCCTCTTTGAGGGGGAGGGAACCAAGCTCCTCCCCCCGCCCAGCGGGGGGAGGTTGGGAGGGGGGCAAGTGTTTCGATGGGAGTGCTGATGGAACGAGCCGAACGCATCAAGAGCGTCGCGTCCGCCACCGCGCTGGAGTTGAGCGGGGTCAGCCGCGCCTTCGGCGCGCTGCTGGCGGTGGACGGCGTCACGCTCAGCGTCGCGGCGGGGGAGCGGCGTGCCGTCCTGGGTTCCAACGGGGCGGGAAAGACCACGCTGTTCAATACCATTACCGGCGACTTCCTGCCGTCGCAGGGGAGCATCCGCTTCTTCGGCGAGGACATCACCGAGCTGCCGCCCCATGAGCGCATCCGCCGCGGGCTGCGGCGCACCTACCAGAATTCGCAGCTCTTCCGTGGCCTGTCCGTCCTCGACAACCTGTACCTGGCGGTGCGCGGGGTGGGACGCCGCCGCATGAGCCTGCTGCGACCGGCGGAGGACCACCCGGCTCGGTCCTCCGCCCGCCAGCTCGCCCACGCCATCCACCTGGAGGAGGTCGGCGACCGGCTGGTGTCGGAGCTGTCGCACGGCCAGCAGCGCCAGCTGGAGCTCGGCATGGCGCTGGCCGGCGCCCCGCGCTTCATCCTGTTCGACGAACCGGCCGCGGGCCTCAGCCCGGCTGAGCGGCGCGAGCTGGTGGACCTCCTCAAGGCGCTGCCCCGCCACATCGGCTTCATCATCATCGAGCACGACCTGACCGTCGCCCTCCAGATCGCCGAGACGGTGACGGTCATGCACCGCGGCCGCGTCTTCAAGCACGGCCTGCCCGCCGAGATCGAGACCGACCCGGAGGTGCAGCGCATCTACCTCGGAGGCCGGCATGGCTGATCCGGTGCTCCCAGGTCCGGTCCTGGAGGTCTCCGACCTGCACGTCTACTACGGCCAGTCGCACGCGCTGCAAGGCGTGACGCTGCGGCTGGAACGCGGCGTGCTGGCGGTGGTCGGGCGCAACGGCATGGGCAAGACCACGCTGTGCAACGCCATCATGGGCATGGTCCGGGCCGAGCGCGGCTCGGTGCGGGTGCTGGGGAGCGAGATCCTCGGGATGGCGCCGAACGACGTGGTGGCGCACGGCGTCGGCTACGTGCCGCAGGGCCGCCGCGTCTGGCCGTCGCTGAGCGTCGACGAGCATCTGCGCCTGGCGTCCGGCGGTAACGGGCCGTGGACGGTCGAGCGCATCTACAAGGCATTCCCGCCCCTGAAGGAGCGGCGCGGCCACGGCGGCGGCCAGCTCTCGGGCGGCGAGCAGCAGATGCTCGCCATCGGCCGGGCGCTGCTGGCGAACCCCAGGCTCCTCATCATGGACGAGCCGACCGAGGGCCTCGCTCCGGTGATCGTCGAGCAGGTCGCCGCCATGCTGAAGCGCCTGGGGGGCGATGCGGAGATCAGCGTCCTGCTGGTCGAGCAGAACCTGGGCGTAGCGCTGGACGTGGCCTCGCGCGTCGCGGTGATGATCAACGGCCGCATCGCCCGCGAGCTGCCCTCCGCCGAGCTGGCCCGCGACGCGGACCTGCAACGCCGTTTGATCGGCGTCGGCAGCCGCGGCCACGAGGAGGAGATCGCCGCCGCCGTACCGCCGCCCGAACCGAAGGAGGTGCGCGCCTTCGTCGTGCGCCGTGCCGGGGGCGAGGTGTCCGACGCGCCGGTCATAGAGCTGCCGCCCGAGCCGCCCGCGTTCAGCACCGCCCGCGCCCCGACGCGCTGGAGCCAGGGCAACCCGATGGTGCGGCCAGCCCCGATGACGGCACCACCAGCCGAGGACGCCGCCCCGCGCGAGATGCCCCGCGAGATGATGATCCCCGTGGCGCAGACCGTCGGGCGGGCAGCCTACGTCGCCGGTACCTTCGACACCAAGACGAAGGAGCTGTTCTTCCTCAAGAACCGCATCGAGAAGCTGGGTCTGAGCACCGTCACCGTCGATCTCTCCACCTCCGGCCGCCCCAGCCCCGCCGACGTCGGCCCGCAGGAGGTGGCGCGCCACCACCCCCGCGGCGCGTCCGCGGTCTTCACAGGCGACCGCGGCGCCTCGGTGGCGGCGATGGCGGAGGCGTTCGAGCGCTTCATCCTGACGCGTCGCGACGTGGGCGGCCTGATCTCCGCCGGCGGGTCGGGCGGTACCGCGCTCGCCACGCCGGCCATGCGGCGGCTGGCCGTCGGGATCCCCAAAGTGATGGTCTCCACAGTCGCCAGCGGCGACGTAAAGCGCTACGTCGGGCCGTCGGACATCTGCATGATGTATTCGGTCACCGACGTGCAGGGCATCAACCGGATCTCCGAACAGGTGCTGTCCAACGCTGCGCACGCCTTGGCGGGGATGATCGCGCACCGCCCGCGCAGCACCATGGCCGATAAGCCGGCCGTGGGCCTGACCATGTTCGGCGTCACCACGCCGTGCGTGCAGATGATCCAGCGCGCGCTGGAGGAGCGCTGGGACTGTCTGGTCTTCCACGCCACCGGCACCGGCGGCCAGTCCATGGAGAAGCTGGTCGACTCCCGCCTGCTGTCCGGCGTCATCGACGTGACGACCACGGAGGTCGCGGACCTGCTGATGGGCGGCGTGTTCAGCGCCGGCGAGGGGCGCCTGGATGCCATCATCCGTACTCGTGTGCCCTACGTCGGCTCCTGCGGCGCCTTGGACATGGTGAACTGGGGTCCCATGGACACGGTGCCGCCGCAGTTCAGGGGCCGCACCCTCTACCGGCACAACCCGCAGGTGACGCTGATGCGCACCACGGCGGAGGAGAACGCCCGCATGGGCTGCTGGCTTGCTGAGAAGCTGAACCGCATGGACGGCCCGGTGCGCTTCTTCCTGCCCGAGGGCGGCGTGTCGCTGATCGACGCGCCGGGCAAACCCTTCCACGACCCTGCGGCCGACGCGGCCCTCTTTCGTGCGCTGGAGGAGACGGTGCGGCCGGGGCCGAACCGCACGCTGATCCGGCTGCCCCACAACATCAACGACCCGGTCTTCGCGGAGGCCCTGGTGAAGGCCTTTGAGGAGGTGGTGCGATGAGACGGGCGGGCGCCGGCCATTGGGCCCCCCTCCCGACCTCCCCCCATCTTCGACGGGGGGAGGAGAAAAAAGCCCTCCCCCGCGAAGTGGGGGAGGGTTGGGTGGGGGCCCAGCTCAACCACCCAGTACCCACCATCCACGTGAAGGATGACCGCCATGCCCCGCATAGCCCGCCAGACCATCCTCGACGGCTTCCGCGCCAAGATCGCCCAGGGCGTGCCCATCGTCGGCGGCGGTGCCGGTACCGGCCTGTCGGCCAAGTGCGAGGAGGCGGGCGGCATCGACCTGATCGTCATCTATAACTCCGGCCGCTACCGTATGGCCGGACGCGGTTCGCTGGCCGGGTTGCTGGCCTACGGCAACGCCAACGAGATCGTTGTGGAGATGGCGCGCGAGGTGCTTCCCGTCGTGAAGAAAACGCCGGTGCTGGCCGGCGTCAACGGCACCGACCCCTTCATGATCCGCGACCATTTCCTGCGGCGGTTGGCCGACCTGGGCTTCTCGGGTGTGCAGAACTTCCCGACCGTCGGCCTGATCGACGGCACCTTCCGGGCGAACCTGGAGGAGACGGGCATGGGCTATGGGCTCGAGGTGGACATGATCCGCGCTGCCCGCGACCTCGATCTGCTCACCACCCCCTACGTCTTCTCGGAGGACGAGGCGCAGGCGATGACCGAGGCCGGGGCCGACATCATCGTCTGCCACATGGGCCTGACCACCGGCGGCGCCATCGGTGCGGAGACCGCTAAGACGCTGCCGCAGTGCACCGAGACGATCAATTCCTGGATCGCCGCCGCCAAGCGCGTGCGCAAGGACGTCATCGCGCTGTGCCACGGGGGTCCCATCAGCATGCCCGACGATGCCGCGTACATCCTGGGTGAGTGCCCGGAGTGCGACGGCTTCTACGGTGCATCAAGCATGGAACGTCTGCCGGTGGAGACGGCGCTGACCGAGCAGACGCGGGCGTTCAAGAACATCAGCCGAAAGGCGCGCGAGTAACAGGGAGGTTTCGTCATGTCCGGGGACACGATCGGCGCGCTTGTCGCCTGGTTGATCGTCATCGCGATCGTCGTGGCGGTCGTCGCCTACTTCCTCTACTTCTTCTACCGCCGCTCCACCAAGGAGGTGAGTTTCGTGCGCACCGGCCTCGGCGGGCAGCGGGTGGTGGTCAACGGCGGCGCCATCGTCTTGCCGATCATCCACGACGTGACGCCGGTCAACATGTCCACGCTCCGCCTGGAGGTGCGCCGCGCGCGCGAGCAGGCGCTGATCACCCGCGATCGCATGCGCGTAGACGTGGTGGCCGAATTCTACACCCGCGTCGCCCCCAAACCCGAGGCCATCGCCATCGCCGCACAGACGCTGGGCTTGCGCACCATGAAGGCGGAAGGCTTGAAGGAGCTGGTGGAAGGCCGCTTCGTAGACGCGCTGCGCGCCGTCGCTGCCGAGATGAGCATGGAGGAGATGCACGTCAAACGCGGCGAGTACGTCAAGCGCGTCCGCGCCTCGGTGGCGGAGGGGTTGGCCCTCAACGGTCTGGAGCTGGAGAGCGTGTCGCTCACCAGCCTCGACCAGACGCCGATGGAATACTTCAACCCCTCCAACGCCTTCGACGCCGAGGGTCTGACCCGGCTCACCCAGGAGATCGAGCAGCGCAAGAAGATCCGCAACGACATCGAGCAGGACACCGCCATCCAGATCCGCAACAAGAATCTGGAGGCCGAGAAGGTGACGCTGGAGATCGAGCGGGAGTCCGAATACGCCCGCCTCGCCCAGGAGCGCGAGCTGGAGATCCGCCGCGCCATGCAGCGCGCCGAGCTGGCCCGCGAGCGCGCCGAGCAGGAGCGCACCGCCGAGGAGGCGCAGCTCACCGCCCGCGAACAAGTGGAGCGCATCCGCATCCAGACCGAACGCCGTCTGGAGGAGGAGCGCATCACCCGCGAGCGTGAGGTGCAGCGCCTGGAGGTGGAACGCCGTAAGGCCCTGGAACTGGCCGAGCAGGAACGCCAGATCGCCACCGCCGAACAGTCCCGCGCCCAGTCCGAGGCGTTGGCCCGCGCCGAAGAGGCGAGGGCGCTGGCCGTCGCCGCCGAGGAGAAGGTGTTCTCCGCCCGCGAGATCGAGCAGGCCGAGCGGCGCAAGCACATCGAGCTGATCGCCGCCTCGCAGGAGGCCGAGCGCGACGCCGTGCGCCTGCGCACGGAGGCCGAGGCGGAACGGCTCGCCGCCCTGGACCGCGCCGAGGCCGCGCGCATCGCCGCCGAGGCCGAAGCCGAAGCCGACAAGATCCGCGCGCTGGCCGCCCGCCTGCGCTACGAGATCGAGGCCGAGGGGGCGCGCCAGATGAACGAGGCGCAGAACGTCATGTCGCCGGACTCCCGCACCTCGGCCATGCGCCTCAAGCTCCTGGACAAGCTGGAGGCGATCATTCGCGAGAGCGTCAAGCCCATGGAGCGGATTGAGGGCATCAAGATCCTGCACGTGGAGGGGCTGGGCCTGAACGGTCACGGCGGCGGCGAGGGCGGCAGCACGGGCATCGCAGACTCGGTGGTCAACTCGGCTCTGCGCTACCGCGCGCAGGCGCCGCTGGTGGACCAGCTCCTGCGCGAGATTGGTATCGAGGGTGTCGACATCGCCAAGCTTGCCGGCGGCGGCACTTCAAGGGCGCTCGGTGAACCCGACGACGACAAGAAACATTGACTTCAATTTTAAAAGGGGGGAGCCATGGTCAAGGTCTACACCTCAACGGTCATCGACGCGCCGGCCGACCGGGTCTGGGCGACGGTGCGCGACTTCAACGGCCTGCCGTCCTGGACGGAGTTCGCCGCCGAGAGCCGGATCGAGGGCGGCGAGCCGTCCGACAAGGTGGGCTGCATCCGCAACTTCAGCCTGAAGGGCGGCGGCACCATCCGGGAAAGGCTGCTGACGCTGTCCGACTACGACTATCAGTGCACGTACTCGATCCTCGACAGCCCCCTGGGGGTGCACAACTACATTGCGACGCTGAAGCTCTCGCCGGTCACCGACGGCGAGCGCACTTTCGCCGAATGGTCGGCGGATTTCGACTGCGACCCGGGCCGCGAAGCGGAACTGGCCGACCAGATCGGCCGGGGCGTGTTCCAGGGTGCGTTCGACAGCCTGAAGGAGCGGATGAGGCGCCCCTGACATGCCGCGGATCCTCCGCTCCACGATCGTCGACGCGCCGGTGGAGGAGGTTTGGAGGATTCTCCGCGACTTCAACGCGCACCGGGACTGGCACCCGGCGGTCGCCGACAGCTTGATCGAGGGCGGCATGGCCCCCGACGCGGTGAGAGCGGTGCGCCGCTTCCGCCTCGCCGGCGGGGCGGTGCTGCGCGAACAGCTCCTGATGCTCTCGGACCGGGATCATAGCCTGTCCTACTGCATCCTGGACGCCCCCGTGCCGCTGATCGGCTATGTGGCGCAGATCCGGCTGCGGCCGGTGACCGATGGGAACCGCACCTTCTGGCACTGGTCCTGCCAGTTCGACTGCCCGCCGGAACGCGAGGCCGAGATGGTCCGGCTGGTGGCGGAGGGCGTGTACGAGGCGGGGTTCGGGGGATTGAAGAAAACCCTCTCCCGCCCCGGGAGAGGGTGGCGCGAAGCGCCGGGTGAGGGTGCCGGCAAGGATCCTTGGACACACCCTCACCCTCCCGCTCGTTCCGAGCGGGCCCCTCCCTCTCCCGGGGCTCTCGACGGCCAAAGGCCGCCTGACGCCGTCAGCGCTGGCCTATGGCCAGCGCGAGAGGCGGGAGAGGGAGAAACGGACGCCATCGTCGTCCGCGCCTACGGCGGCCCCGAGGTCATGCAGTGGACCCGTATCCCCGTCCCGCCGCCGGGCCCCGGCGAAATCACGCTCCGCCACACCGCGGTGGGCGTCAACTTCATCGACGTGTACTGCCGCACCGGCTATTTCCGCCTTCTCCAGTTACCCGGCGTGCCGGGCATGGAGGGGGTGGGCGTCGTCGAAGCCGTCGGTCCCGGCGTCACCGGGCTGGCGCCCGGCGACCGGGTCGGCTACGCCTGCACACCGCTGGGATCCTACGCCGCGCGCCGGACCATGCCGGCGGAGCTACTGGTCTCCCTCCCCGACGATGTCGACGACGAGACGGCCGCGTCGCTGCTGCTCAAGGGCATGGCGGCGGAGTTCCTGCTGCACCGCGTGCATCCCTTGGCCGCCGGCGAAACGGTGGTGGTCCACGCCGCGGCCGGCGGCGTCGGCGTGCTGCTCAGCCAATGGGCGAGCGCGCTCGGCGCCACCGTCATCGGCATCGTCGGGTCGGAGGCCAAGGCCCGCGTCGCCCGCGCGCACGGCTGCGCCCATGTGGTGCTCGCTGCGAACGACGTGCCGGCGCAGGTCATGGAACTGACCGGCGGGAAGGGCGCCGACGTGGTCTACGACGCCATCGGCCGCGACAGCCTCGCGCGCGACCTCCTCATGCTCGCCACCTGCGGTCACATCGTCAGCTACGGGCAGGCCGCCGGGCACCTGGAACTGCTGGACGCGGCGGCGCTGGCTGAACGCTCGGCGCGGCTGTCGCGCCCGAACTTCGGCCACTATGTCGGCACGCCGGCGCAGGTGCGCCAATCCTCGCAGCGCCTGTTCGACGCGTTGCGGCGCGGCTTCGTGTCATCGCTGATCGGCGCCCGCCTGCCCCTGTGCGACGCGGCCGAGGCGCACCGCCGGCTGGAGGATCGCTCCAGCGTCGGCGCCACCGTCCTGATTCCGTAGAAATCCGCGCTCCGAAGCCTTAGATGCAAGGGCGACCATCGCCGGAGCCAGCATGACCGCCAATCCCTCCCTCGAAAATCCCTTCTTCGAGACCTGGACCACCCCGTTCGGCCTGCCGCCCTTCGACCGCATCCGGGCCGAGCACGTCCCGCCCGCCTTCGACCGCGGCATGGCCGAGCAGATCGCCGAGATCGAGGCGATCGCCCGCTCGCCGGATGCCCCGACCTTCGCCAACACGGTGGAGGCGATGGAACGCGGCGGCCGCCTGCTGAAGCGGGTCTGCGCCGTGTTCTACAACCTGAATTCCAGCAACACGAGCGACGAGCTGGAGGCCATCGCGCGCGACTACGCGCCCAAGCTGGCCCAGCACCACATGCGCATCGCCCTCGACCCGGACCTGTTCGCCCGCGTCGCCGACCTCCAAGCGCGGCGCGACACGCTGGGCCTGGCGCCGGACCAGCTCCGCCTGCTGGAGCGCATGCATCTCGGCTTCGTGCGCAGCGGCGCATCGCTGCCGCCGGAGCGGAAGGCGCGCATGGCGGCGATCTCCGAGCGGCTGGCGACCCTGCACACGCTGTTCAACCAGAACCTCCTGCACGACGAGCGGGAGTGGCAACTGGTCCTGGAGGAGGCGGATCTCGACGGGCTGCCGGGCTTCGCGCGGGATGCGGCGGCCACGGCCGCGAAGGAGCGCGGCCTGAACGGCAAGTACGTCATCACGCTCTCCCGCTCCTCGGTCGAGCCGTTCCTGACCTTCTCGACGCGCCGCGACCTCCGCCAGGTGGCGTACGAGGCGTGGACGGCGCGCGGCGGCCTCCCCGGCGAGCACGACAACACCCCGCTGATCCGCGAGATCGTATCCCTGCGCGCTGAGCAGGCCGGCCTCCTCGGCTACGTTACTTATGCCGACTTCAAGCTCGACGACACCATGGCCAAGGACACCCTTGCGGTGGAGCGCCTGCTGCTCCAGGTCTGGGAGCCGGCCAAGCGCAAGGCGGCGGCCGAACGGGACGAGCTTCAGGCGCAGGCCCGCGCGGAGGGCCTGAACGCCCCCATCGAGCGGTGGGACTGGCGCTACTGCGCGGAGAAGGTCCGGCAGGCGAAGTACGACCTCGACGAGGCGGAGGTGAAGCCGTACTTCGTGCTCGACAACATGGTGCGGGCGGCATTCGACACTGCGGGGCGCCTGTTCGGCGTTACCTTCACCGAGCGCCCGGATCTGCCGGTCTACCACCCCGACGTGCGCGTCTACGAGGTGCGGGACACCGACGGTCGCCACGTCGGCGTGTTCCTGCACGACAATTTCGCGCGTGCCGCCAAGCGCTCCGGCGCCTGGATGAGCAGCTACCGCGATCAGGAGAGCTTCGACGGCGAGATCGCGCCGATCATCGTGAACAACAACAACTTCGCCAAGGGTGAGCCGACGCTCTTGAGCTTCGACGACGCGGAGACGCTGTTCCACGAGTTCGGGCACGGCCTGCACGGCCTGCTCAGCCGGGTGCGCTACCCGTCGCAGTCCGGCACCGCGGTGCGGCGCGACTTCGTGGAGTTCCCCTCGCAGGTGTACGAGCACTGGATGTCCGCGCCGGAGACGCTGCGCACCTATGCGGTGCATTACAAGACCGGCCAGCCGATTCCCGAGGACCTGCTGCGCCGCCTGTTGGCCGCCCGCACCTTCAACCAGGGCTTCGCGACGGTGGAGTACACGGCCGCTGCGCTGCTGGACATGGCGTTCCACACCCATGCGGAGCCGGACGACCTCGACGTGGCGGCGTTCGAGCGCGACCTCTTGACCGGGATCGGCATGCCCGCCGAGATCGGCGTTCGCCACCGCCCGGTGCATTTCCAGCACCTGTTCGGCAGCAGCGGCTACGCCGCCGGCTACTATGCCTATCTCTGGGCCGAGGTGCTGGACGCCGACGGCTTCGAGGCGTTCAAGGAGGCCGGCGATGTCTTCGAGCCGGGTTTGGCTGCGCGGCTGAAGGACATCTACTCGGCCGGCGACACCCGCGATCCCATGGAGCTGTACATGGCGTTCCGCGGCCGCGAGCCGCGCATCGAACCATTGCTGAAGCACCGCGGGCTGGTGACGGAAGACGTGGGGGAGTGAGGTCGGAGCGCTATCATCGGGCCCCCATCCCAGCCTTCCCCCACTTTGCGGGGGAAGGAGTTAAGCCCTCCCCCGTCGAAGATGGGGGAGGGTTGGGTGGGGGCCCAACGCAACAACGTCACCGTCGCCTTGGCCCGAAGCGCTTCCTCGGCGCCCCCCGGA
>Ga0196970_1000590_pt1 | contig 39113 bp, 37 predicted proteins | sample S1v_513CmetaG_FD_148672 | JGI IMG/M metagenome (GOLD analysis project Ga0196970, IMG submission 148672) | Soil microbial communities from Anza Borrego desert, Southern California, United States - S1+v_5-13C | ecosystem: Environmental > Terrestrial > Soil > Desert | place: USA: California... | reverse complement strand
CCCTCATTTAAAAGGGATGGAACTATTCTAAGGACATAGTAGAGCCCGGGAGGGCTGAAGGTGGACAAGATGGAGGCGTATTAGCTAACTGGGTAGGAAAGGGTTGGCAGAGGGCAGAGAGCAGAGGGCAGAGGGCAGAGAGCAGAGGGCAGAAGGCAGATGGAGGGTTGCAGGGAAGGTGTGTTTGTGTTTTTTTTGATCCCTGTGAGCTGAGGATTTGGGTATTACCCAGGTTTTTTTGACGCGGTTCCAAACCTATCGGGTGTAGGGAGGTGTCTATACCACGGATAATTATTAACTTTATTAAAACTAATCTATAATGAAGCGCATATTACTTGCTGTTACATTGATAACTTTTTCTTTTAGTCCCGTGGTTGCACAGGAGGCAGCTGCCGCTGCTGCACCTCAGGAGCAGAAGGTGGACATGAACCTATCCTTCCTTTCAAAAACCAACGAGATCTCTGCAATGATCAGCCGGAAGCGTACGGAAGATGCGCGCAAGGTTTACCAGGACATTGCTAAACTGATGCAACAGAGCATAAGTGAGAACATGAAGAAAATGGAAACTGCAGCCGAGGATGAGAAAAGCAGCATTAAGCAGGTGGTGGACCAACAGAACAAATTATATGGAGAAACCAAGATGCTATCTGTGGACCTGGTAAAGAACCACGACCAGTTTGTGGAAAAGCTGCAGGCGTTTCGGGCTACGCTAAACCAATAAATTAAACGACCATTCATACAAAGGCTGCTCATCGGGCAGCCTTTGGCGTTTTAGCCAGGAGACCCGCAGCCAAAATGATTTAATAATGTTCCTTGAAAGGCCTTTATTAGTATTTTCACGTCCGGAAAAGGGCAATCAAAAACAGATTGTGCGATTACTCAGTTGATTTAAACTAAAGATTGTGAAAGCCATTATTCCAGTTGCAGGCGCCGGTACCAAGCTCCGTCCGCTGACCTATACCCAGCCTAAGGCGCTTATACCGCTGGCAGGTAAAACAATTTTAAGTGTCATAGTAGATCAACTGTTAGACGCGGGCGTTACTGAGTTTGTGTTTGTAATAGGTTACCTGGGTGAAAAGATCCAGAGATATATAGCTAAAACCTACCCTGACCTTAACTACACTCTTGTAACGCAGAGTGACAGGAGGGGAACGGGTCATGCGATATGGCTGACACGGGACGCCGTGATGGACGATGAGGTGATGATAGTGCTGGGCGATACGGTGTGTGACTACAATGTGGCCGAAATACTGAAAAGCAATTTATCGCAGATAGGTGTACGCAAGGTGGACGACCCGCGCAGCTTTGGCGTGGCAGAGATGGATGAGCACGACAGAGTGCTAAAGGTGGTGGAAAAGCCGCTGATCCCTAAGTCAAACATGGCCATGGTGGGGGTGTATTACATCAAGGAAACCAAGGCGATGTATGACGCACTTGACGCACACCTTTCGAACAGGGTGGATGATGATGGCGAGTATCACCTGACTAACGGGCTGCAGCAGATGCTGGAGCATGGAATTGAGTTTAAAGCCTTCCGGGTAAACAACTGGTTTGACTGCGGGAAGAAAGAAACACTCCTTTCCACCAACGCCATTCTGCTGAAGCAGATGAGCGAGGATGCAGGCAAGGAGCTAGCCAATACTTTCGATAACACAGTTATCATTCCGCCGGTGAGCATTGCCGAAGGATGTAGTATCAACAATTCTATCATCGGACCCAACGTAACTATCGGCGAGCATACTACCATTGACTCCTCTATTATCAAGGATTCCATCATCGGTTCCTTTGCCGAGCTGAAGGAGGTAGTGTTGCACTCTTCAATAATAGGCAGCGATGCCTTTGTACGCGGGTTAAGCCAGAGCTTGAATATTGGTGACAACACCGAAATAGATCTGGGGTAGCTGTCATAAAGCCATTACTAAGTAAAATAGTTGTAATCAATGCTCTTCGAAGGAAAATTCACTTCAGACAACTCTGCTTTTGATAATAGGATCACCCAATTATTCGGGATAAAATACCCACTGATACAGGCGGGTATGATATGGGCATCTGGCTGGCGACTTGCCTCGGCGGTGAGTAATGCTGGTGGGTTAGGTATTATTGGCGCGGGAAGCATGTATCCGGAAACACTGCGGGAACACATCAGGAAATGCAAGGCTGCAACAGACCGACCATTTGGGGTAAACCTGCCTTTGCTGTATCCGGACATTGATAAACATGTAGCTGTGATACTGGAGGAAAAAGTACCGATCGTATTTACATCAGCAGGTAATCCCAAAACATGGACGAACACCTTCAAATCGAACGGGATGACTGTAGTACATGTGGTTAGCAGTGCGAAGTTTGCCAAGAAGAGTGAGGATGCGGGCGTAGATGCGGTAGTGGCGGAAGGATTTGAAGCAGGTGGCCATAATGGCCGTGAGGAGACCACAACCTTATGCCTGATTCCATTGGTGCGGCAGGCGGTTAACATTCCACTGATAGCAGCAGGCGGTATTGCTACAGGCCGTTCTATGTTTGCAATGATGGCTTTGGGAGCAGATGGTGTGCAGATGGGCAGTCGCTTTGTGTGCAGCCCTGAAGCATCGAGCCATGCAGCATTTAAAGACGCAGTGGTTACTGCAAATGAGGGTGACACGGTACTGACGATGAAGAAACTTACGCCCGTGAGACTCATCAGAAACGAGTTTTATAAAAAGGTGCAGGAAGCGGAAGACAACTGCTCTTCCGTGGCAGAGCTGACGGACCTATTAGGACGGGCACGTGCGAAGAAAGGCATGTTTGAAGGAGACCTGGACGAAGGCGAGCTGGAGATAGGGCAGATAAGTGCGCTGCTGAAGGATATCACCCCGGCCGGCCAGATAGTAGAACAGGTGTGGGATGAATTCTGCCGGACGGCGGGTGATCCGTTTTCGTATTAGTGAGCGGAAACTACTAATGGCAACCGACATTTTAGGCTATCGCCTAAATCATAGATTGCGGCATACACTTTTCAGCTTCATTTCCTTTAGTCATCGCCGCAATGACGTGCATTTTGTATAGTTCCCAAAACAAGCCTCACATGCTTCCCGATATTTTACGCTAGCGCGTAAATGAGAGGTTGCGGCATATTCTCTTCAGCTTCATTTCCTTTAGTCATCGCCGCAATGACCTGCATTTTGTAAAGCCTCCGTAACCTAATCACTCTACAATGTCATCGTGGCGGTGAAGAGAACCCCGCAGCTTAATCTGGTGTGCCACGATCTCTTATTTCCGCGGGAGCGGAAACTGGTACTCGCGGAATAGCCCTCTACATCCGACATTTTACGCTAGCGCGTAAATCATAGATTGCGGCATTCACTTTTCAGCTTCATTTCCTTTGTTTATCGCCGCAATGACGTGCGTTTTGTATAGTTCCCAAAACAAGCCTCACATGCTTCCCGACATTTTACGCTAGCGCGTAAATGAGAGGTTGCGGCATATTCTCTTCAGCTTCATTTCCTTTAGTCATCGCCACAATGACCTGCATTTTGTAAAGCCTCCGTAACCCAATCACTCTACAATGTCATCGTGGCGGTGAAGAGAACCCCGCAGCTTAATCTGGTGTGCCACGATCTCTTATTTCCGCGGCAGCGGAAACTGGTACTCGCGGAATAGCCCTCTACATCTGACATTTTACGCTAGCGCGTAAATCATAGATTGCGGCATACACTCTTCAGCTTCATTTCCTTTGTTTATCGCCGCAATGACACCCATTTAGTAGAACCCCCACAGAGTTTTTGCTCTTCGTCTCCGGAACGGATGCGCCAAGCGCGCATATATGGTTGTAGTGGGAATGAGGCTTTTTTCGTACCTTTACAGGTAGTACACAGTGCTGTTTTCTGACCAAGGATTTTCCGTTTTTCATCCCCCACTTACCTCCCCTTATAGAGACCTTATAGAGACCTTCAGCCGTGGCAGAGCCATAGTATAGGGCTGTTAGATCTAGCCTTCAAGCAGCAGATTGGGCTCGTCGGTAGTGGTGAGTGTGAGGTCTACTGACTCCATTCCTGCAATACCTTCTATAGAACCCCTGATGTGGGCTGCGTTCAGCAGTACCTTGTCCAGTTGCTTCTCCCTGCTCTTCCACATTTTCTCCATCTGATCCCGTTCCTTCTGTATGGAGATGCGCATGCTCATGTAACCCTCCCGAATGGCTTTCCACTGTTCGCTAAACTCGTGGCTGGTGAGGTAGGCGTATAACATCTGCATCTTATCACCCTTATTCTCGTGGCTCTTGGCTGCATTATGCACTTTAATGATGAGGTCGCGGAGTACGCTGGTGAGTGCTTTTACTTCGCTGAACGAGCAGATCCATACGCCGTTCTTCTCGCCGAAGCAATCCATATCCTTAGGCATGGTCTGCGTAACTATTACTGCCACCTCAGCACCTGCGCTTCTGGCATTGGCCTTCAGCTTCTCGATCCATTCGGCATTAAAGTCTTTGGTGCGCTTGCTTTCGTAGAGTATCTGTCCGCACTCCTGCCCGAAATTATTCCGTACGGTAAGCATGCAGTCGGCGCCTCTTACACCCTTGGCGACCTCATTTACCATATCGAAAGGGAATGTGCTTTTCAGCAGCGACTCCAGCGCCAGCTCCTGAACCTCGCCCTGCAACTGCATAGACCCCTGCTCTGCCTTTCTTCTCATTTCCTCCGCAAGCTTTCGCTGATCTTCCAGTTGCTTCTCCAGCTCTTTCATCTTCATCTGGTACTCCTGGTCTCTCAGTTTAGAGCGTTCCTCTTCTTCCTTTTTTAATATATCCTGCAGGCGCTCGCGCTCTTCCAGTATAGACTTCTTTAACTTCAACTCCATCTCCTGCTCCTGGCTCATAAGCTTCTCCTTCAGCTCCATGGCCTCCAGCTCTACCTTCTGAACCGCCTTCAGCTTCTCGTCTTTGTCGCTTATGAGCTTCTGGAAGTGCTTCAGCCGGGTGTCGTATTCTTCCGTGATGTTCTTCTTCAGCTCCAGTGATAACTGCTCCTCAATGCGCTTCTTCTCCGCATCGAGCCGGCGTTTCAGCTCCTCTTCCTGCTGCTGTTTTTGATGTTCCATCTGCTGCTGCATCTGCTGCAGGGAGGTCTCCTTCTGGCGGAATTCATCTTCTTTCTTCTTCCTCCAGTCATCCATCTTCAGCCTTAGCTCCTTCTGAATCTCGTCTCTTATGGCATCTGTAGGCTCGAATTGCACACTGCAGCTTGGGCAGGTAATAGCTGTTGTCATACGCTCAAATCACTGATTAGGGGAAAGTTACAAAGTTCGGTTTTATGTTTAAACGCCTGAGGTTATTATTTTTGACGGATATTACATGAGTCTGAGGTTACTTCTGTTCATTTGTGCGCTCCATTTTTCCTTTGCTTCGAAGGCACAGGTGCCGCCCCGTGCGCAGAAGCTTTTTGAGCAGGCACTGGTGCTGGATGCGAAGAAAAAGCATAGTGATGCGAGGGAGACGATGGAAAAGGCAATAGCGGAACACCCTACCTACATAGATGCCATAAGCATTCTGGGGACGTGGTATTTTAGTGACCATAGCTTCCGACGCTCGGCAGAGGTGTTTCAGAAGGGATATACATTTGATAAGAAGTTTGCCTTTCCGCTGGCAAAGAGCCTGGTGTACAGCGGTTCTACCTCAGAAGCAATGGGAATCATATCAGCAAACAGCGCAAGCGCTGCGGACCGTAGCCCATGGGACAAACTGCGGACCCAGGCCCAGTTTATACAGCAGGCTATGAATGTGCCCTGGCGAGATACTGCCTACAACATGGGCCGACCAAACACAAGTGATGCGGAGATGTTTCCCTGGATATCGCACGACCAGCAGACGCTTTACTTTACACGGCGGATGGACAACACCGATGAGGACTTCTTCACCACTTCGGTAGATAGCTGTGGGGGTTGGTTTACCGGCACTAACATGGGGAGCCCGCCCAATACACTGAACCAGGAGTCGGCCCAGATGATCTCGGCCGATGGACATTACCTGTTTTTTATGCAATGTGAGAACCGAAGCATTAATGGCTGGGGGCAGGGTGGATGCGACCTGTATATGGCTTACCGGGCAGACAGCGTATGGTCGGTGCCGCAGAGTTTTGGTGCTACAATCAACACTCCGGGATATGAAGGGATGCCGTGCCTGTCGGTAGATAACCGCGACCTATACTTTGTCAGCGACAGGGCTGGCGGGTTCGGCGGTCTGGACATCTGGATTGCGAAGTTCCGGAACGGACTGTGGCAGCAGCCAGTGAACGCAGGCTCGCAGATCAATACAGCGGGTAATGAGACTGCGCCCTTTCTGCATATTGACAATACTACATTTTACTTTGCCAGTGACAGTCACCCGGGGATGGGAGGAACAGATCTTTTTATGGCAAGAAGAACAGGAGATACTACCTGGACAGAGCCGGTGAACATGGGCTACCCGATAAACAGCACGGCTGATGAAAGCAGCCTGAGTATAAGCAGGGCGGGGGACACGTTGTATTTTGCCTCTGATCGCGACAGCGTAGCAGGCAACTTTGACCTGTACCAGATGAGGCTCCCTTCAAAGTTGCGACCAATACCGGTGAATGTGGTGAAAGGGTATGTGTTTGATAGCCTCAGCGGTGCAAGACTTAACTATGCCAGCATACGTATTAGTGACGCAGAGACCGAGGAGGAGCTTTACCATTTCAACTCTAACAGAGGAGATGGCAGCTTTATGATAACACTGCCTGCAGGCAAGACATACAAGTGGCATATAGACAGAGTGTCCTATAAAGATGGAGGGTTCGTTCTGGACCTTACAGAAATAGACCTCAATCAGTCTTACCTGCATAACATACCCTTGCTACCTTCCGACTACATAGCGCCTGTAAATGATACTACCGTCCTTACTATCTTGTTCCCTGTCAGGGGTGCCAGCCTTTCAGATTCTGACAGAGCTGCAATAGCACAGGCAATGAACCCATGGCTGCACGACAAGGTGGGCCTTCAGATACAGGTGCATGGCTATACCGACAATACCGGTACCCCGATGATCAATGAAGAACTCTCTTTTATGCGCGCGGGCCTGGTAGCTCAGGAGATAGTTGCCCTGGGTTTTGACCCACTGAGCATCACCACCGAAGGCTGGGGAGAAGCCGACCCGGTAGACACCAACGACACTGAAGAGGGAATGCAGCTAAACCGGAGGGTGGAGGTGGTGATAAGGCGGTAGTGAGAATGTGCAAATTTGGAAATGTGCAGATGTGCAAATGAGGGGTGCGAGGAAATGTGCAAATGAGGAAATGTGCAGATGTGCAAATTAGAAGATGTGCTGCTAATTGTTCGTTCCTTGCTTCATCCTTGCTTGTTCCTTGCTTCATCCTTGCTGGTTGAAGGCAGGCTGAGGGCATGCTAAGGGCAACCTGAAGGCATGATATCCCAGGTGCCTTTATGTTTTGTTTAATATGTTGACAAGTTCAGGGCTGAACTGTCAATCTATGCAAGTGATGTTTTTGTAGCGAAGGGATCCTTTCACCCGCCTGTTCTTAATCCATGTGGCTACCACAGGTATTTTATAACGAACCATACGGTCTACTAGCTTCTTGATCAGAACCCTATTCCCCCTGACATAATCAATATCGCTCCCGAAGTCGGCTGCTTCGGAAATAGGCATTGGATAGATGCAATCAATACCACTAATTATTTCGTCCCGATAGTAGCCATACCAGTTATCAGCCTTTACGAAATCATTGTTACTGGTATATTCCAGGATAGCCTTTGCAGATCCCCTACTGATAATGTATGCTCCTGATCGGGCCACTCCCCATATTTCCCTGGGACTGCGAATGGAATAGCCGTGTGAAGCGGGCTTACCAGGCAGCAGAACCATTTGTCCTTCGCGACACCAGAAGTAGGTAAGCAATGTAATCTTTTCGCGGTCGGCTTTTGCTGCCCAGGAAGCGAGGTGTTGCTTTAGAAATAGTTCACTGATGGTACAATCGTCTTCAAGGATCAGCGCTATTTCGTCGCCATTTCGTTGCATAAGCTCGTAACACTTCAGGTGCGAGAGCGTGCAGGCAACCTCCCCCCTAAGCATATTTCGACCTTTGGTGTATTCGCTAAGTTGCTCTTCGCTGATTTGCTGGCCATCCACAGCTTCCACGACTTCAAAATCAAGCTGTAGCTTATTGAGCTGAGCAGCCATGAACTGGAGCCTGTGGGGGCTCCTCTTCAGGTTTATAACATAGGTCTTCATGGTTAGAGAGCGATAGTATCCTTTACTTCAGGGTATTATCATAGTATAAAAATACTGCTTCGTTCTAACTCTGCCAATTTCCTTTTGCTGCACCAGCTGTTTTGCAACCTTGGTTCTATCGCATAAGGCTCAGGCGGTTAGTGATATAAGCGATCAACCTGCTTGATAAAGCTTTCCCTTGGGATCATCTTTGCACCGAGGGTTTCGAGGTGTTCTGTATGGACCTGACAGTCTATGAGCTCGACGCCCTCGCTTTGTAGCAGGGCGGCGTAGCTGATGAAGGCATACTTACTGGCATTGCTCACTTTACTGAACATGCTCTCCCCGAAGAAAACCTTGCCCAATCTTATTCCGTATAGCCCACCGACGAGTGTGCCGTCCTTCCATGCCTCTGCGCTGTGGGCGTAGCCAAGTTCATGAAGCCTGATATAGGCGCGCTTTACCTCTTCGGTTATCCAGGTGCCGGGCTGCCCTTCCCGTGGTGTTTGCTGGCAGGCGATGATGACCTGTGCGAAGGCGGTGTTTACCCGAAGCTCGAAGCCACCGTTGCGCATAACCTGTTTCATACTCTTACTCACCTTCACCTCTCCAGGGAAAAGGACAAACCTTGGGTCTGGGCACCACCACATGGGCAGCTCATCATCGTTGAACCAGGGAAAGATGCCACTACGGTAGGCGAGCAGCAACCTATCGGTGCTGAGATCACCACCAATGGCAAGAAGGCCATCCTCCATTGCCTCCTCTACCGGAGGAAACCAAAGTTCATCTTCAATAAAGTAAAGCGGCATGTGTTATTTCTGTGTCAGGCGGTTTAGTCCTGCTTTGGCCTGCTGGTCTATATTACTCTGGAAGTCGTGATTCTTCATAGCCAGGCATTCATTGTAACGCTTTACAGCCTCGGTGGTGTTTCCACGCCGCTCATACAACATACCAAGCTGTAGTGCGCTGCGGGCGGCGTAGTGCTCCCGTCTCCCCCTGCCAAAGTTGATGGTGGATTGATACAGCTTCACCGCCTGATCGTCGTTGCCGAGTTCATCCTGAATGCGGGCTAGTCTGAAATAGTATTCCAGCTTATCTGGTACCGAGAGCGCCTCGAAATCGCTCGCCTGCAGCTTCTGGAGCGCCTCATTGTAATATCCCCCATCGATAAGCAGCCTTGCCTGCAACAGGGCAGGTGTGGGCCACTTGCCGCTTTCAGCGAATCGCTGTGCCTGCTTATCGGCGTCAACCTGCTGGGTGCCCACCTTCAGTATCTGAGCCTTGCAGGAGGTGGCCCTGGCCACATTCTGCTGCAGATAATACATGTAACCAAGCTTTTGCCAAGTCTCCTTTACAAAGTTGCTTCCTTTGTACCTGGCAAGGTAGCGATTGAAGTAGCTGATTGCCTCAGGATCGAGCTTGTGGTGCAAAGCGCTCCCCATCTCGTAATCCATTATTGGGTACCGATTATACTCACCCAGGTCCTGAGCCTTTCTGAGCGTCTGTATCGCCACATCTCCCTTTCGGTAATTGAGCGCGAGGTTGGCTTTCACGAATAAGTGCATGAGATTGCCCTGAGTGTCAAACTGATTACTGTTGACAAATTTCCACACTTCTTCCTGCTGACTCATCAGGTAGAACTTCAGGTAACAATAATAAATGAGGGCTTCATCCCTGAGTGGATCATCCTTCCGGCTGGTGTTGATAAAGCTGGTAATGAGATTTACCCCCTTTTTTACGCTGCCTTTCATCCCGAAAATGCTGGCAAGCCACTTATAATCGTCAGGGATGGTGCCGACGAAGGCCTCTTCGATACCGAGGAATATCTTGTTCTGGCTAAAGGAGGGGAACAACTTCTGGTTCTCCTTCAGCAGCATAAAGGACTTCCTGAAAGTGGTGGTAGCCTTGAAATTCTCCCCAAACCGGACGTAGACAAGCGCCCAATGAAAATAAACCCCTGCTTTGCACAGCCTGTACCAGGGTGAATTTTCGTCGCCCTTGTTCAGGAGGTTCAACCTTTCTTCCAGGTGGCCGCTACGCTGCTGATAGTCTTTCCGGTCGCCATTAAACAGCAGCAGGAGGCAGTCTTCGTAATCTGCTATGTAGGTGGCCATCAGGTTGTAAGGATTGGCCATTATCTCCTGCCTGATCAGCGCATTCCCCTCTGGCAGGTTCAACGATAAATATTGCTGATAAGCCTTTTGGCAGCCGGGCGTATAATCGAAAACATATGGTGCTGCAACTAAGCTGGTTGTGTACGAAAGGATCAGGGCCAGCAGTGCCAAAAGTTTTTTTGTCATGAATGCGCAAAGTTATTGGCTTAAAGCTATCAACGAAGATGTTGTGATTCTGGTACAAATTTGATGCTGTACCCGGGAGCCTCATACATAGAAAAGGTTTCCTATGCAACTAAGCACTATTTGAACATATTAACCAACGGATATACCTTTGGCATGGCATTTGAAACCTAATTGTTAAAATTAACCAAAACTGATGATTATGAATTTTATTAAGAACATTGCTCTTTCTGCATTTCTGACGATGGGTGCATTCAGCATGGTACTCTACACCTCCTGTAATCCGGATGAGTGTAAGGATGTGGTATGTGCAAACGGGGGTGCATGTATAGGTGGTAACTGCGATTGCGCGACAGGATATGAGGGTCCACGCTGTGAAACTGCATCTGCAACGAAGTATATTGGTACCTGGAATGTCTCTGAACCAAGCTGCGGTGGTACTTACACTAATATCATAAGCGCAGGAACGACACCGACCACCATCATTTTCTCGAACCTTGGTAATTTCACCAGCCCTGCACAAGTAATAGCATCTGCTGATGAGAACACCCTGCTGATCTCTGACTTTACAGACGCAACGGGACGTAAGTTCACAGGATCAGGAACGTTTTCTTCAAACTCTATTAGTGTAACGTATACAGTTACCTACACTGACAATACAAGCGAAACTTGTACTGCTACCTTCAGCAAGTAACAACTTTGCAGCAAATGACAAAGGCTGCTCAATTGATGAGCAGCCTTTGTTTTATTTAGTAGAACACTATTGGTTGTTTCTTCTCTTTTGCTCATCCACTGTTTTGGGAGCATCGTTGTTTCGTGACTTCTGGTCAGTTGCTGAAGGGTTCTGATTGTTTCTTGTCTTTTGCGGATCGGCCACAGGAGTTTTTGTAGGTTCAGTGTTGTTATTATTCCGTACCGGAGTTGTTCTTCTCGGTGGGGTTCTGGTTGTACTTGAAGCCTTGCCATTTGCAGCATTGATGATCGAGTCGGCCCTCATCCATGCGAGTTCATTGATCAACGAGTCGTTCTCCAACATCATCTGCTCTCTCAATTCTTCCACCCGTGCGTTTACCATAGAATCGATTGTTGCCTGGTCTGCTGTAGTATCCTGGTTCGAGGTATTGCAGGATGCCATAACGAGCATCGCTCCCGCGAAGAACAGTAATGTTTGCTTTCTCATTGAATGTTGATTTTATTTGTTCGCAAATATTGCACTAATTATAGTTCTATGCAAAGAAAATGCCAGAACGAAAGCTATCCTGTTGATACACGTGCATTTAAGGTGATGCAGCCGATTATTTTTCTTAGATTTACTTATAGATATTATTCTTCTTTTACTGAGCATCGAATTGATGAAAAAACTCCTACTACCATGCTTTTTACTATGTGTTCTTAGTATCAAGGCACAAACCGTTGGCTTGTTTCAGAATACACCGCAAGCATACAACGGATACACACTATTTTCTTCCATATTCAGCGACCAGACTTACCTGATAGACAACTGCGGCAGGGAAGTTAAATCGTGGAGAGGCAATTTTCTTTACTCACGCACCTCTACCTACCTGCTTCCCGACGGGAACCTAATACGCTCGGGCAACGATGCACAAAACATGAGTTTTGGCAGTAGTGCAGGCGGTGCTTTTGAAAAGCTGGACTGAAACGACAATGTGGTATGGTCGTGGGCTATACGCGACTCGTTTCAGATAGCTCACCACGACTTTACCGTGATGCCGAACGGGAACATACTGGCAGTAGTATGGGAGAAAAAGACGCAGGCAGAAGTGCTAGCTGCGGGCAGAAACCCGGCAAACATAGGGCAGAACTTCTGGCCGGATAAAATAGTTGAGTTTGCACCGTACGGAACCGACTCCGCTATAGTAGTGTGGGAATGGAAAGCATGGGATCACCTGATTCAGGACTTTGACCCTAATGCTGCAAACTACGGGGTAGTTGAAGACCATCCTGAGCTTATAGACATCAACCTTGTTGCTTCGGCAAATGGCTCATGGATGCACGTAAACTCCGTAGACTATGACCCGGCGCTGGATCAGATCATATTCAGTGTGAGGAACTTTAATGAATTTATGATAATTGACCATAGTACAACCACTGCTGAAGCGGCTGGCCACACCGGCGGTAAGAGAGGCCGGGGCGGTGACATACTGTACCGGTGGGGAAACCCTGCGAACTATGGTCTGGGCACAGCGGCAGATCGAAAGCTATACCAGCAGCACGATGCCAAATGGATAAAACCAGGGCTACCAAGGGCCGGACAAATAATGGTTTTCAACAACGGGATTGGCAGGGCACCAATGGAATACACAACCGTGGAAATCATTCGCCCGCCTTTACTGCCCGATAGTTCCTACGCCATTGCTCCCAATCAACCTTTTGGTCCCTCATCGGCTGAATGGGTATACCCTACCAACCCTGACACGACCTTCTACAGCCCTACGATGGGAGGCGCATCAATGCAGCCAAACGGAAATGTATTGATCTGCGAAGCTGACAATGGCAAGTTGATTGAGGTGGATACTACCGGCACTACTGTATGGAAATATGTAAGCCCATTGTCGCCCAATGGCATTATTGCACAAGGCTCGACGGGTAATAATGGCGTATTTAAAGTAAAGAGGTATTCGCCATCGTATGCTGGCTTTACCGGCCATACACTTGTTGCCGGACAACCGATAGAAACCAACCCGCTACCGTACACCTGCAGCATTTATACGAATACGCCAGTGGCAGACCCGGAACTAGCCGCAGGCAATAAGCTAACTGTGTATCCTAACCCTGCTTATGACGCTGTGTCGATAACCCTTAATGCCATTGAGGATGCACCATGGAACATAGAGCTGCTGGACCTTACCGGACGAATGCTACACAGACAAACAATGAAGGTGGTGAAAGGCGGGAATCAGGTTACGCTGAACCTAGGGGGTTACCCTCAGGGTTGTTATCTCATCCGGGCTACTACAACAAACCAGAAGCTGCAGCAGATTATTGTGGTACAATAGACACCGCTAGTCTGGCATTAAGCCAGGTACAGAACATATTTAATCAAACAAACAAAACAACAATGACAAAGGCTGAAAAGCACTTGCAATGGCTGAGGGAAAATAAATCGATGCTGAAGCTTGCAGAGATCGAGAGGCGAATTGGGCTTACCAGGGGAAACCTTCAAAAGATAGTTGCCGGAGAGGTATCAATGAAGGGATATGCTTACAGAATCCCCGACAGATGTCTACCCGCGCTTTACGAACTAGTGAAGGATCTGAGAAAACTATAGGTAGTTGTCAGATGCTGTCTTGAGTAATCCTTGAAACACTACTATTTTCTGGCAAAAGGAAGAGGATCTGCCCGTCGACAAGAATGGGACACATTATATTAGGCCGAATATTACAAGGTAGTTTTTATACTTTAGCCTCTGCCAAACCCAGTCTACCCATATGCAGCCAATAAAAGAAATATTAATTGGTGTCGGGAAAGATATAATTCTATCCGCCAACCTGGAAAGCTTTAATTCTTTGGATACCCTCTCGGTTATCCTTGAGTTCAGCGGGGCGTATCCGGACGGAAAGGAAAGCCTGCTGGCAATTGAAGACGTTGGCATCAAACTGAAAATAGATGATAAGAGTTATGATTTCTGGGCTCCTGAATCCCTGAACACGATACCCTCCAGCGGCACCAGATATTATGAGGTGCCCCTCAGCACGCTACATACACTTGCTTTCAACAACTTCAACCTGCTATTCATTCTTGCTATCAACAACTTTAACGCAGAGTCGCACCTAAGGCCGCACCGTGAAGAGTTTGAGTTTTTCCTTGGTCTGCTGAACAAGTATCCGGATGACATCTTTAACAGTGACCTGAGACACTACTGGAGGGCATTGTGTAACCGTGTGATCAATGTATTTAAGAAGCAGCATACGTTTTCTAATGAGTTTTCGGAAAACAGCCGCCTGGCTATCTTGATGGAGATGAGCAAGCTGGTCACGTATATAGACGAAATGTAAGCTAATGTTGCTGCACCATTTGCCTGAATAAGCGCTGCAGCATTTCTTCAGGATCTTTGCATAGCCCAGGGTGCACCTTTGAAGTTTGCAAAATAGTGCTGCGGGTTGCTGTAAGCCATCTGAACCTTTCCGCCACTGGTAATCGCGCTATAGCACTCGATGCAGCATCCCCATTACAGATTCTTTCAAATGCATTCAGGTAACAGTCGATTTCTGTGATGTCAATATCAGCAAATACCTTCAGCCGCTCTTCATTCACTTCGTATAATGTCTTCAGATACTTTTTTTTAGCACAATAAAGGACCACCCCTACGTTGAGGAACTCCTCCCGTTCTACCCGGGGGACTACACGTATGATAGCGTACTCAAATAAGAGATCCTCTGGCATGAACTGCTTCTTTTACAAATGCTGCTGAATTGGCCAATCTGGAAGACAGATAATGGATATAGGCCTTCCTATGCTCGTCAGGACTGCCAAACGGAGACTCCTTTACCAGCCATTCATCCGGCAATAAGGACACTATCGCTTCGATACGTTCCATTGTAAGATGCTGCCGCAACGCCACGTCGAGCTTTTCAAGTTCGGTTGCAAAAGGAAGCAGCACATGGTCTTTGATATGCGTGAATGGTTTTGCGGCCTGCTCTTCCCAATTCCGCCACGCATGATGGAAATACAAGGCTGCGCCGTGGTCAATGAGCCATAGCTCCTTATTCCAAAGTAGCATATTGGTATTTCGTGAGGTTCTGTCGACGTTGAGGAGTAAGGAGTCCAGCCACACCACTTTGGATGCAGTTACAGGATCGACTTTGGTGACTGCCGGATCGAACGTAATGGAGCCGCTGAGGTAGTGAAGGCCCAGGTTCATACCCAGGCTGGCCTTCAGAAGATCCTGGATTTCTTCATCAGGTTCTGTTCGTCCGAACGCCTCATCAAGATTGGCGAAGACAATCTCAGGCACCTTTAGCCCGAGCAGGCGTGCGATTTCTCCACCAATGATCTCGGCAATCAGTGCTTTGGACCCCTGCCCCGCGCCTCGAAACTTCAGTACATACAGAAACTCGTCATCCGCCTCTGCTATCGCAGGCATAGACCCGCCTTCACGTAGCGGAGTAACGTACCGGGTGACATTTACTTGTCGTAGTTCGGGTGCTCTATACTCCATAATACCAGCAACTGCGTGAAGATACATTCTAAAAAAATAAGCAGGTCAAATGATGACCTGCTTGATAAATGTCGGGACGACAAGATTCGAACTTGCGACCCCTAGCACCCCATGCTAGTGCGCTACCGGGCTGCGCTACGTCCCGAGACTCCGGTTTTGGGTGGCAAAGATAGTTGAAATTCAACAACCTTTATCTATAAATATGTGTTTCCAGCCCCAACTTTTCTGCCCGATTTTCTGTCTAAATATTTAACGCTGCGCTAGTATTCAACCTATTTACGGCTAGCAAAAAATACCATATTATTGCGGCAGATGAGTGCAGACCAGTGATAGATGGGTGGTTTCTCTCAGTACAAAACATTAATACGAAATGACAAGATTAATTACGATAGCGCTACTACTGTTTACCTCTGTTACGTTTGCTCAGGCTTCAGCGGACGCCGGCTCGGGACCAGCATTCGAGGAACTGGGCAAGGGTGCTTTGAAGGCTAAGGATACAAAGACTGCACTAGCACAGTTCGAAAAAGGTATTGAGCTATACCCGGCTTATCCTGGAAACTACTATCATGCGGCAAAGCTTTACTTAAAAAGCGACAGGGAAGTCTACGGAGTTCTTTATGGGGAGTTGTTTATGAACCTGGAGCCTAATACCAAAAGGACTACAGAAATTAGTAAACTATTGCATGACACCTACAAATCACAAATAGAACTTGGCGATCATATCCACATCAACATGACGGATGAAAAACCAGTGGTAACAGACGAGCCGGTGGACATAATGCAACCTTTTGGTGCTGCGGTCTTTGAGCCGATCATGGCAGTTTCAACGTCACCTGAGCCTAAGATCAATATACATGCGATGGACAGGATACGGCGTACATATGTGACGTTGTTCTTCAATGGCAGAATATCTCAGAAATATCCTAACGCACTGCATGAATATCAACGTGTGATCGATAAGGCGGGTCATATGGAAGCATACAACTACTGGCTACTGAGAGGTGGTGACAAGAAAGGCTTTAATGCGTGGAAAGCTGCCAGCAAAGAGAAGTGGGACAAGTTTATGGCCTGGTTCCCAAACAACCGCATTCAACTGAACGAGTCAAACAAGTTCTACCGGCTGCAGTATGGTTCCTTCGACTAGCGAAGACTGCGCAGCAATGAGCTAATTTAGCTAATCCTGGTATGGTCAGATAACCTTTCTGATACCTTCTGGTGAAGCTGCTTCTTAGAGGAAGCTTCTGCGTAATACTGTTCCAATTCAACAGCCCTGTGGGCCGCGGTATGAAACTCTAATACTTTGTTTCGCGCCCGCTCACCAATGGTTCGCGCTTCTTCAACACTTAGTTCATTAAGGTGGCGTACCGTATCCTCAGCAGAGGTAGAGATAAGTATTTCAGAGCCGGGTTCAAAGAAATGGCCAAGCCCATCCCAGTAGTCACTGATAATCGGCGTACCGCACGCAGCAGCTTCGAAAAGTCTGACGCTTGGTGAATACCCGGCCCTTATCATATCTGCCCGGGTGATATTTAAAGTGAAGCGCTGACTGTTGTAGAACCTCCTATGCTGCGCAGGAGGCAAGTGTTCAATTCTCTCGATGTTTGGGAGCCATGTAACTTCTTTTGGATACTGAGGTCCCGCTACTACAAAATTAGAGTCTGCCAGCTTCCCCGCAGCCGAAAGCAGCAACCTTTCCAGGGGCGGCTGTCGGTCGGTACTAAAAGTACCCAGATATCCCAGATCCCATTTGAAATTGCATGGCTCAGGATAATAAAGCTCGGGGTCAAAAGAGCAATATAGTGGCCTTGCCAAAGGAGAACCGTATTGTTGCTGGAGGCGTGTCAATGTAGGTCCGCCTGTAAAGGACAGGTACATGTCATACTTTGGTATGAGATCAGGATGCAGGTATTCGTAGTCGGCAGATTCAATTTTGGCCAGGGTTATGGGTGTGTCTATATCATAGAAGGCTGAAACACCTTGTGCAGTTGCTGTAACAAACTCTCCTACAGCGACACCATCAGGGACGTAGGAACCTACTATAACAAGATCTGCATACCTTACGAGGTCTGTATACTTTTGTTTAAGCTCCTCCAGGTTCGAATACAGTTCCGTAGTACAATACTCAGGATTTGCAAGGTCCCTGTTATCAGCATACCAGGGTACGTCTCGTTCGAGAAAAGAGATATTATGTCCTCTGGCATTCAGTTCCTTTACCAGCCCCCGATAGGTAGTTGCATGCCCGTTGCCCCAGGAGGACGTAATGGACAAGCCAATAATGACGATATCAAGCGTGTTCCTGTTCACGATATTACCTTTTCAGATGAAAACTCCTTCTTTAATATTCTGTCCAATTCAACTGCCCGATGCGCATAAGTGTGTTCGGCCATCACTTTCTGTAAAGCAGCAGCGCCTATTTCTTCAGCGCGTTCTGCTGTTAGTGAAGACAAAATTTGTTTCACTTCTGATCCACTCGCAGCAACAAGGATCTCTTTATCAGGCTCAAAGAAGGTGTGAATTCCTTCCCAGTAGTCAGTGATAATACAGGCTCCGGCACCTGCAGCTTCGAATACACGGGTGGCTGGAGAAAAACCGTATTTAGCCATGCTATCACGGCTTATGTTTAAGACTGCTTTGGGTGAGCAGTTGAATGCATTGTGATCTTTGGTGTAGAGATGCCCTACATACCTGATGTTCTCAGACATTGGCTTGTCATGCCAACCGTTTCCAGCAAACAGGAATTTATGTTCCGGCATCCGCTTTGCCACGGAAAGAAAAAACTCCTCAACTCTCTTTTCCCTGTCGGGAAGGCGATTACCGAGGAAAGCAAGATCTGCTTCATACTTGCTTTCCTTAGGCACGGAATGATGGGTGGTAGGATCGAGTGCATTGTAAATGGGGTAACAATTCTTCGCGCCCAATGATTTATACGCACTAATAACAGGATCGCCGCCGCCATAAGTCAGTATCAGGTCGTATTGAGGAATCAGTGCCTTGAAGTAATCCTCCTCACCTGCATTAATAACCCTGTCGAGTGTGGCAGGAGCATCCACGTCCCAGAAAACTACAATCTTGTTTTTGAGTCGGAGCGCTGCTATTTCCTTCTCTAACAGTTCGTCGAATACTCCGACACCACTAGTCTTTATGATTATATCAGCTTCAAGTGAGGTATCCAACGCTGCGTACATTGCCTCCTCGGTGGGCTGATATACGCGTACTGTTGCCCAGGCCGGGTCAGGAATATCGCGGTTCTTCTGCCGGTCGTAAGCGTCGGGTTCAAAAAAGGTTATCTGATGTCCTCTCTCATACATGGCTTTGATAATGCCTCTGTAGTAAGTGGCTGCGCCATTCCAATAGGCCGAAACCAGGCTTGATCCAAAAAAAGCAAACTTCATATAAAACTGTTTTGTTTAAATAGATTTCTTACACCCAGTTCTTCGCAAATTGTATAAAGCTCATCGACGCGATGGGCGCATGTGTGTCGTTCGTGAATCGTGTTCAGCGCATGCTGGGATAAGTTACTTGCTGTAGCGTCATCTTCCATGATCAGTTGCATTTGTTCAATCATTTTACTGGTGCTCTCAGCATAAAGAAAGTCTTTGCCAGGTGTAAACAAATGTTCGCTGTCATTCCACGGTGATGACAAGAGTGGTATGCCGCAGGCCATGGCTTCGAACGGACGTATGGTAGGTATTCCAGGTAGTGACCGTACATATGGGCCCCGTGGCACATGCACTGTAAACCTAAACCTGGAGAATACTTCCGGCGCTTTATAATTAGGCAACCATCCGCCATACTCTATACCTGCTTGCTTGAGTGCTTTTTTCGCATGATCAGGATATCTTACCCCATAGACCTTAGCCTTTAGCCTTAGTTCTACTACCGGTTCAATAAGGAAAGTAAATAGCTCCTTTGTTCTTTCATCATCTCCCCAGTTCCCAATCCAGACGAGGTCACCTTCAAATGACTCTGAGGATATCGGTTTGAAAACCCTTGTATCAGCGGCTTCATGCCATGTCCATGCATTGTCCACCCAACCTTCCTTCAGGTATATGTCCCTTATCACATTTCCATAGGCCAGTACCCCGTCGTAGTTTGCCAGGTTGTACTGCTCCATACTTTCCCTCTCCGTCACCGCACGGTGATGCGTATCGTGAAACAAAAGCCTGAAATGTGATTTGCTTCGCAGCTCGCCGATCGCATTTACAAGCTGATGATCATTCCACTCGTGAACGATAACCAGATCAACATCTTTCAGGCTCTTCTTAAGGTCAACGTCTTTGTCGTAAGGAATGCTCCTGAGTAAAGGATAGTACTCATAGAATTCGTCGACTACCTTGTCTCCATGCTCTTTCACCAGGTTACTTAAGCTCCAACCATTTCGTGGCTCATAGATGGAGACAGTATTCCCCCTGCTGATCAGCTCAGTGGCCACCCCACGCAAGAAGTGGGCATTGCCATGGTTCCAGTCGGACAGAAGTGAGTGATAGAATAAAGCTACGTGCATGTCAAAATAAGTTAGATTTCAATTGTCTGTCTTTTCATTACCTGCCGGTATGCCTCCATATAGTCGGCTGCCATTCGTTCTGCGGTAAACCTTTGCGCATGAGCAAGCGCTTTTGAAGCGTAGTCTTTACGAAGTGCATTATTCTCCATCAAACTATTGACGACTGCAGTAAGATTCAGCTCACTATCTGTGTCAACAAAAAAAGCGTTATCGCCCCAGACCTCTTTCAGGGAGTCTATGGACCCAAGAACAAGGGCGCAGCCAGACATTGCCGCTTCGAGTACTGAAAGGCCGAATGGCTCATACTTAGCAGGCGACACATACACTGAAGCTGCAGACATTTCCTTTGCAATTGCATCTGGTGACAAGGAGTCCAGATACCGAATGTTCGGATGCTCTGAATCGAATGTTCTACCCTGGAATGTCCTATTTCCTGCTATTCTGATGGGGTAGGGAATATGTTCCGCTGCTCTAACCAGTAATTCAATGTTCTTTGCCTCATCCCACACACGACCCGCCGTAAGAATAAAAGGCTCCTTATTGCCGGGGAAAAACTGTTTTTTTCTTCCATTCGAAACAACCCTCATGTTCGTCTCTACAGCGTAGAACAGCTTTATATCATTCATCACATCCTCCGTGGGAGCGACTACCATATCAGCTTTAGCCAGTCCTGACTTCACTCTGCGGTAATATTCCCCCCAATCAGCCGATGGGCGCTCTCCCTTTACTGCCAAATGCCAGGAATACACGTCAGAATGGGCTACAACAACCACTGGTGCAGTAAAGTTTTCCCTTGCGTGTGCAAAACCATTGAGGTGAATCAGGTCCGGCGCATGTGTTGCTTCCAATTGCAACAATAACTTACCGGATTCATCAACATCCTTCCACGGATCCTGCATCCACTCAAGCTGATATTCTGTTTCGTATGTTGTTACATTAGCACACGCATTCACTTCTGACCACTGTTTGGGAGTCAATTTAGCACCCAATGTCAGCAAAATAACATGCACGTTAAACGGCTGCAGGGCTGTGCAAAGATCTATGGTGTAGGTCCAAACACCACCCACAGTATCTGTCGTCATCAATACCTTAAAACCGTTGCTCTTATTGCTGCCCATATATCCTATCAATTACTTCCGCTGAATGGTAGAACTCTTCAGCTTCAGAACTAAAATCAGAACTAACACTGAGTTTGCCAATCCAATCAATCAAAGCACGTCCGCCCCAGTTATCAGGAGGACTTACAAGCTGCTCAGATTGCGTGCCGCGGAACTGGTATGCATCGAAATCATAGAATGACCCATTCACGTTTTTCATTGTTACGCCACCTTCAGTTCCAAAGAACGAAGCTTCGATGATGGCATCACAGCCGGCGTTCAATTTCCACGAGCAAGACAGGTGTGCTGATATGTTACCCTCAAGAGTCAGAGAGACATCCGCATAGTCTTCAACGATTTCCTGACCTACAACCGGCTTTCCGCGGTAAAAAAGATTGCTCTTGACCGTATGTACCTGAGGAAAATCAAGTGCATAAAGCATCAGATCTATCAGGTGTATACCAAGATCAAGCACACAACCTCCGCCAGAATACCGCTTTTCGTAAAACCATGGCTTGTCAGGTCCGTAAGCATTGTGAAACTTCAGCTCGATAGCAAAAATCTTACCCAATTTCCCGCTCCTGATAGTTTCAAATATCTTCTGGAATGCCGCAGTATACCTATAGGAGAAATCGGCACCTAGTAACTTGTTTGCTTTTACTGCTGCATCTATAACTGCACGAACTTCATTTGCATTGCGCCCTATTGGCTTTTGGCAAAAGACAGCCTTGCCATGTTCAAAAGCGATCTTGGCCTGCTCCATATGCAACGCGCTAGGAGTAGCTATTACAATACCGTCAACACCTGGAGTAGTTACCGCCTCTTCAAATGAGAGGCATGCTTTACTACCCGGAGCAATCTTCTGCGCGTCCCTCAGGCAGTCTGCAGAAGGATCAGAAACAACGGTTATTTCCGCCACCGACGACTCGACTGCGGCCTTCATCCTTGACTGACCTATCCAGCCAACCCCTGCAAAAGCCAGGCGCGGCTTTACGCTTACTTCTGTTTCAGTCATCATATTTTAGAATTCGATTAGCGCTTTCATGAAACCATCAGGACGTGTGTTAGTCGCTTCAAATCCCTGACTGATCTGGTTTAATGAAAAACGGTGTGTGTATAACGGTTCGGGATCGATCACCCTGTTCACTACTGCATCTATGGCATTCCTAATCCCCAGAATATATCTTTCCGGCTTTCGCTCATGGGCATTTATAACATCGATTCCCTTCCAATTCCACTTCTGCAAGTTTACCTGCCTTAAGCCATCCTGATGATACCCGGCAATGATCAATCTTCCACCTTCCGCTACTATCTCTGTTGCGACATCTATCCCCGCCTGGGTGCCTGTGGCCTCAATAACGCAGCTACATAGATTTCCTGATGTTATCTCCGACACCGATGATGCAACTTCCCAGGTTTGGTTCAGAGGTACAGCTTCATCAACTCCATAATTCTTTGCTATCTCAAGCGAATACGCTCTTCGCGATATAGCTATGACTTTTGCTCCTTTGCTTCTAACGAGCTGACATAAGAGAGCACCAAGAAAGCCTACTCCTATGATGGCAACAATATCGTCTTTAGTTATTTTGCTCCTCTCAAAAATATTCATAGCACACCCAAGTGGTTCACCCGGAAACGGCTTACCTGCGAGTATGTCAGGCAAAACGACGATCTTGTCTTCGTTGGCTACATCGTATTCTGCATATGAATGTTCCGAAAGAAATGCTATCCTGTCTCCTGCTTTGACCGAGGTTACTTTTTCACCGACCGCATCAACTGTACCCCAGCCTTCATGACCCGGAGAACCAGGATCAACAGGGTATGTAAACCACTCCCTACCTTCCCACAGCGGCAGACTTGACGCACAGATACCGCACCCCTCAACTTTTACTCTTACCTGATCATCCAAAATTAATGGCACTGGCGCTCGCCTAAGGTCGAAAGCGCCAGGTCGAGTTAGTACAGCTGTGGTCATTTTACTTCTGTAGTAATTTTTTCAGATATAGGTTGCAACGGCAGGCTAATCGTCCTTGTCTTCTTTTTGCTGGTTGTGTTCTTTAGCAGCCAGTCGTACAACTTTCCAATGCCCTGAGTTGTATTTGTTTTTGGCGTCCACCCTGTAGTAGCTGTGAACTTTCGGAAGTCCGAAACATAATACTTTTGGTCGCTTGGCCGCCAATCATCAAAAATAATTTCAGGTCTTCTGCCGGAAACTTCTCCGATTAGTTCCACGAGCTCAAGCAAACTGATGGTGTTATTCACACCTCCTCCGATGTTGAAAGCAGTGCCCGTTATCCGATGTATATTATCAGCAGCCAAAAGAAATGCGTTCACAAGGTCGTCTATATACAATATATCCCGAACTTGTTTACCATCTCCGTAAAGGGTGATTGGCTTGTTCTTTATTGATTGTATAAGAAAATGGGCCACCCATCCCTGGTCTTCAGTGCCAAACTGATGCAAGCCATAAATGCAACTCATGCGGAACACGACAGTTTTCAGGCCGAAAGTCCGGGCATAGTCAAGGATGTATTGGTCTGCCATCCCTTTTGTACAGCCGTAGGGGCTGTGGAAGTCCATGATTCTTGCTTCACTGATACCATGCTGCCGGTAGTATATATTCTGCGGGTGATATCGCGTGCCATTGGTTACAATACCAAGATCACTTAAGTCGCCGTACACCTTGTTAGTTGAGGTAAAGATGATGGGGGGCTGACTTTCAGAGTTTCTGATTGCCTCCAGCAGTGTTAGCGTTCCCTGGGCATTCACTTCAAAATCATGAAATGGGTTAACCAGAGACGACGTGACAGCTACCTGTGCTGCGAAGTGGAATACCTGATCAGCGTTCTTCACTGCATGAGCCACGGAAGCTTTATCCCGAATATCGGCTACCATGACAAGTAAATTCTCCGGGTGCTTTTGCCGTAACCAGAACAGGTTGTTTTCAACTCCTGCACGGGAAAGATTATCGAATATCATAACCTTCCTGCCTTCCGACATCAGCCTGTCAGCAAGGTTAGTGCCTACAAAGCCTGCGCCGCCTGTTATCAGTGTATACTTTTCTGTTGATACTTTACCAATAACTGGAGCAGTCATCCACTCATATTCGTTAATATGGTTCACACCTTTCGAGCATAAGAGCGTATACAAGAGTTTTGGCGAACCATCAGGGTTCTTCATTCCAAAATGATATTCTCTTTCATCAAGGTGAAAGTGATCAACTGTCGGTTCATCTAATGAAAGATCCTTCAGTCCGTACCAATACATCCTCGCTACGCGAGTTGAAGCAGCGTCTATGAATTCTTTTACCTGCCGGCGCTCGCTTTTCTGCCATGTAGAAAATCCAGCTTCCGTTATCCATAGTTCTGCACTAGAATTATATTCTCTAAGGACCTGTCTTACCTTGCTTACTTCGGCATCCCACCCCTCCCAATTATAATCGAAGACGTCTGGGAATCCGTGGATTCCAACAACATCTATGTATTGCATTAAGCCTTTCCTGAACATCTGATGTAACCAGTTGGGGTCAATAGGGCTCATGCCTCCCAGAACAGTTTTTTTACCTCTTTGTTGGCTCCAGTGCGCTGCACTGCCTATCATTTCACAGAAGATGTTCCAGTCAGGGTCCAACGTGAAGTCGTACTCCGCAAGATTATTAGGTTCGTTCCAAAGTTCTATGTAGTTGAAGTATTCTCCGTAATCAGTGATTATCCTATCTACGAAGTCGGCGTAGTCGCGTGGATTAACTGGGGGCGCAGATGATTTTGGCTTTACAGCAATGGACGGAGGAGTATAAAGAATGCAGGGAAGCACCTCCAGGTCGGCCCCAAGCCGCCGCATCAGCCAATCGTACCATTCTTTCCCTCCCTCACGGTGCCAATCTGCCCAGGAAATATTGGTGCGAACACTGGTAATCCCTAGAGCAGTGTAATCTCTAATCGCCTTCTCTACTTCTTCATGTTCATTTATCTGGAACCACTGCACCAGACCTATCCGATCATTCTTATTTCCTTCAGTTTGTTCTTGCGGTAGCATTTTTATCTGGATTTAAAGAATTTATACGGTGAGTCCTCTCGCAGCGAGTTCATTACTTGCCAATGTTACTCTGTCCTCTGCCGTCTGTCCATCCAGCCAGTCTGCAAGTTCAACGAGGCCTTCATCAAGAGTTCGGGATGGTTGATATCCAAGCACTTTTCGTGCGTGGGAAATGTCTGCAAAGCAATGTCTGATGTCGCCTACCCTATACTTTCCTGTAATTTCAGGGGTGAGCTCCTCCTTGTTTAGAATACGCGAAAGCTTCTGAGCAATTTCAACAATAGTGTAAGCATTGCCGCTCCCCACGTTAAATACCTCATAGTTTGCCTCACGCTTTTCCAACGCAAGCCTGGATGCCTGGGCTATGTCAGCTACGCTTACGAAGTCACGTTTTTGATGCCCGTCCTCAAATATCATGGGTGAATTGCCATTCAACAGGCGCGATGCAAAAATGGCAAGAACGCCTGTGTATGGATTTGAAAGTGCCTGCCTGGTTCCATATACGTTGAAAAATCGAAGTGCCACCGTGGGAATATTGTAGGCTCTACCAATCAGCAGACACATCCGTTCCTGGTCATACTTTGATAAGGCATATACAGATGAAAGCGATGGTGTCTTCCATTCAGGTGTTGGACATGGCGCCAGCTTAGTATTGTTCTCGGCATATATATCCCAATCCCCTTTCTTTAATTGTTCCAGCTTTCTTTCCTCTCCAACTTTAATGTTACCGCCTTCATCTTTGTACAAACCTTCTCCGTAGATGCTCATGCTAGAAGCAACAATTAGCTTCTCAACAGGATTGTCGATCAATGCTTCGAGTAAAACTGCTGTGCCAAGGTTATTCACATCAGTGTAATCCCGCACCTGATACATACTTTGTCCAACTCCAACCATCGCTGCATAGTGATATACCGCATCGACACCTTTTAATGCCTGCTTAACTTTCAAGGGGTCCCGCACATCGCCGACGATCAATTCAGCTTCCTTGTTTAAGTAATCTGGCCGATTACATCCTTTTCCATGGACCTGTTCATTGAGATTATCAAGTATTTTAACTTTATAGCCCTTATCCAGCAGCTCATCAGTCAGGTGGGAACCAATGAATCCTGCTCCGCCGGTGATCAGTATTGTCTTATTCATGAAGAATTGTTGAGGTCAAGTAAACTCATGTGGTAAAAAGTCGTTCCACAATTTTGTAAAGCTTCCCTTGGCAGCTATTATTGTAGAGGCCGTACTTTTACTTCCGGGAAAAAGGTGCTCTGTTTCATGCATAGCGGCGCTTATATAATGCGATGCTATCGCTGCCTCAGCCGTAAATAACTCAAAGGCCGGGGGAGACTATTATAGAGATCTTCTGCGCTTCTACCACGTGGTTACAGATGAGGACGTTAGGTTCATCAAATTGATAACTGTTGAACTTGCTCCCCAACCACCACATTTTACTTCTAGCAGGCATAAGCTAATTAGGGATATAAAATAGAAATGCAGCAGTAGCGATTTCAGGTATTACTACTGCTGCATATGTATACTAAACTAAGAGTACTAGTAGAGGTCGGCTGTTATCAATTTCAAAAACTCTGCTCTTGTTTCCTGCGCTTCAAACTGCCCACTGAATGCTGACGTAGTTGTTACACTGTTCTGCTTTGAAACGCCCCTCATCATCATACAAAGGTGCTTCGCTTCTATAACTACAGCAACACCAAGCGGATTCAAAGACTCCTGGATAGCATCCAGTATCTGGTGGGTCATTCGTTCCTGCACCTGAAGACGGCGCGAGTAGCAATCCACTACTCTGGCTATTTTGCTGAGTCCTGTAATGTACCCGTTCGGGATATACGCGATATGGGCTTTGCCAAAGAAGGGTAGCATATGGTGCTCACACATTGAGTAGAGTTCAATACTTTTTACAATCACCATCTCACTATAAGCCTCGGTGAACTTAGCGGAGTCAAGAATGGCCCTTGCATCCATTTCATAGCCCTGCGTCATGTAAAGCATTGCCTTGGCTATTCTATCCGGTGTTTTCAGCAGACCCTCTCGTAATGTGTCTTCGCCAAGTGTTTCAATCACTTCCCTGTAGCTGTCTGAAAGCTTTTCAGTCAGCTCGGGATTGAATTTCTCATTTTTACTATAGCCCACAGAGCTTAGGATTTTGGTTGTCATCACCGTCGTTTATCATTTAGATAAACAAACAGCCAAAAGGTTACAAGTTTCAGGTTTATCCGAGGTATTCAACATATATCCGGGGTGTCTCGTAGAGTTTCACCGAGTGCAGTGTCGCTCCGCTTTTTTCGATATGCGGATTCAGTTCGTCCCATATCCCAATAGCGAAGTTTTCAGCACTGGTAAACTTTCCCTTCATAAAATCCACATCCATATTCAGATTCCGGTGATCTACTTTCTCAATTACTACATCCTTCACAAGGTCACCAAGCGTCTTTGCATTAAATATGAAACCTGTTTCTGAATTAGGTTCTCCCTTTATGGTAACATGAAGTTCATAGTTATGCCCGTGCCAGTTTGCATTTGCACATTTACCAAAGACTTCAACGTTCTTCTCTTCGCTCCACTGCTCATTAAATAATCTGTGCGCAGCATTAAAATGCTCAACACGTGTCAGATAAACCATTACATTCAATTATATTGCAAAAGTACCCCCACAATATGGTTTCACAAAACTAGCTTCGATAGGAATGAATATCATGCTGATAGCAGCTACCGGTGCTGAAATAGCCCTGACACTGGCATATCTGAGGGAAAACTGGTCATCAACCACAGAGGGTTTGTTTCATCTGGGCAACACTTCCGTTCGTATTCTGATTACAGGTGTGGGCATAACGGCAACGACCTATCATCTCACCAAAGCTCTAGCCACAGATCGGTTCGACTTACTGCTCATGTCAGGTATATCAGGTGCCTATGATAGAAGTATCAGCCTGGGTGATCTGGTGTTCGTTACTGAGGAGGTATTCGGCGATCTTGGCGCGGAAGATGGGTACAACTTCCTGGATGTTTTCGATCTGGCTCTGCAGCCGTCTGACGCACCACCATTTTATGGGAAATGCCTTATCAATCCAACCGCCAATTTACGCATCCAAATTGACCTGCAACGGGTGTCCGGCCTTACCTGCAATACGGTAACCGGGACTTCATTTACCGCCCTGGCGCGGGAAAAGAAGTACAATCCTCAGGTCGAAAGCATGGAAGGAGCCGCCCTGCATTACGTTGCTCTTCTGGAGGGTGTCCCTTTTGCACAGATCAGAAGTATCTCCAATTATGTTGAAAAGCGGGACAGGTCTTCCTGGGAAGTTGAACTGGCTGTTTCAAACCTAAACAAATGGCTCATCAATCTTCTTAACACATTCTAGTTGACATTATTGTCAATGTTTTAGAAGGTTTGGTGCTAACTTGCGAGCAGTATATCCTATGGAACTTTCCCTTGGCTTCAGTCCCTGCCCCAACGACACTTTCATATTCGATGCCATGGTCAATGGCAAGATCGACACAGAAGGTCTCACTTTCAATTATGTTCTGGAAGACGTTGAAACACTCAATAACCGGGCTGCCTCAGAAAAGCTGGATATCACTAAGCTTAGTTACAACGCATTCCTTCATCTAACAAGGCACTACGTACTACTACACAGCGGCAGTGCGCTCGGTAAGGGTGTGGGCCCTCTCCTCGTAGCCAAAGAAGAAATTGATTTGTCTGACTTAACCAACTATAGGATCGCGATTCCTGGTGTCCAGACCACGGCCAATCTTCTCTTTACCCTTGCTTTTCCTTCTGTGGTCAATAAACATGAAGTCTTGTTTACTGATATTGAAGCCTCCGTTCTCAGTGGCAAGTATGATGCAGGACTTGTAATTCACGAAAGCAGGTTTACCTATGCAGCTCGCGGCCTGAAGAAGCTTATGGACATGGGCGATTGGTGGGAGAACACCACAAATGCCCCCATACCTTTGGGTGGTATTGTTATTCGCAGAACGATGGACGAAACTATTAGCACAAAGGTGGATAGGATCATAAGACGAAGCCTGGAGTATGCCTGGGCACAATATCCGTCATTGCCAGATTTTGTCCTTAACAATGCTCAGGAAATGTCCGAAGATGTTATGCGTAGTCACATACAGCTTTACGTGAACGACTATACTTATGATCTTGGTAACAATGGGAAACGAGCAATAGAAACGCTCTTCAGTGAGGCTAAAAAAGCAGGGCTAGTCGATGCTTCCTCCGGTAGCTCAATCTTCCGCTAGTTCGTACAATTCTTCCAGGTTCCTGCCCAGGCCGTTGTAGTCAAGCCCATATCCCACAACAAATTTGTCCGGGATCTTAAATCCGCAATAGTGAGTCTCGATCTCAAACTGGAGTGCGTCCGGCTTACATAACAATGCTGCGACCTTCAACGACGCGGGGTGCCGGTTTAATAGCTCAGGTAAAAATGAATGTAGTGTCCTCCCAGTGTCCACAATATCTTCCAGCAATATCACATGTCTGCCGGTAACTACCTCATCCATGCCTATTGCAGTTACCACGTTCCCAGTTGATGTCGTATCCTTATAGGAGGCAAGTTTAATAAACGATATTTCTGCCTCTATATTCAGATGCCTGAACATATCTGCCGCAAATATGAAGGATCCATTCAGCACAGCAATGAACAGAGGTTTCAGTTCCCTGTAGTCGTTATCTATTAGCAGCGCCAGTTCTTTTACTCTTCTCTGTATCGCTTCACTGTCAAGGAATAGCCGGAAGGTTTTATCATGGATCTTTACAGTGGACATACTACTGCTTTACTTTCAGTTTCTGCCCTACCTTAATGCCTTTAAAATCCAGCTTATTCCACTCGTTTAGCTGGCTTATGGAAATGTTGTGCTTCTTAGCTATTCCAAAAGCAGTATCACCTTTCTTCACCACATATACTTTGCTACCTGTCTCATCCTTTACGGGTGTGGCTGATGGCTTCTTTTCATCTGTTTTAGCTTCGGTTTTCGCTTCTGCCTTAGCAGGTGTTGCTGGTTGGGCTGATGCAACTTTGTCACTTGCATACACCACTTTGTCGAGTTTTCTCTTTAGTCTTGAAAACTCATCTTGTGGTTCTTCAGGCTCTGCTGGCGCCTCTTCCTTAGGTTTTTCATCTGTTGCCTTGCTACTAGCTACAGTTTCATTTGGCTGTTCCGTCTCTGTATTTGGCGCATCTGTCACTACTGCATTCTCTTCATTTTCTGTTGTCGGTGCTATCACAGGAGTTGAAGCTGCTTCTTCTTTTTTACCCTCCACAGCAGCTATTTCTTCTGTCATTACAGCTGCCGCCGTTTCTGTCTTAGGTTCAGTCAGTAATGTCGCAGCTTCCTCAGTCTTTGGCTTCACTTCCTCAGTGGCTAGTTGCTCAGGCTCCTTCAATTCTTTCTCTTTAGTTTCCCGGGCTTCCGTTGCGGTTTCTACTTCTGGCGCAGCTTTCGACTCCACGAGTTCTGCTGATGTCACTGGCATTGCAGGTAGCTCAGGTATCTCTGTAGGCACCGGTGCTGGCTCAGCTTTAGCTATCGGCTCAGACTGTGGCAATGGTGTTTCCTCTCCTGCTTTGATTATTTCTTCTGAGGCAACCTTCGTTGCTGTTTCTTCCACAGTCGCTGCCACTTCGTCCGTTCTTACTTCCAGCTTCTTCTCTTCTATTGCAGCGTTTTGAATTTCCGGTGTATCTGTGTGCTCGTTTGCTGGCGCTGCTACTATTTCTTCCTCGTCTTTCTCCTCCGGCATGTCCTCGCTGTCGTTTCTTCTGAATACTTGCTGTTCTTCCACTGCAGGCTCATCCGCTATCGATACCTTTTCAGCATGGGCCGCTTGTTCTTTCCTGGACCAGGATGTCTCACCTCCGTTGGCTATTTCTTCCTTCGAGATGTAGTTAGCTCTCTTCCTTGTGGATCCCTGGGGTATAGGTGCAGGACTGCTCCCTGCGAATGCAGGCTCTTCCCTCGGAGCAATTGTTTTTACATAGGTTTCTGGCTTCACCTCATTGTACTCCTGCAGACTTAGAACAGCGCCGGCAACAGGTTCCTCGTTCGATCCAATCCTGTTGTAATACTTTAGGTACTTCAGCTGCACACCCTCGGCCTGGGCTATCTGGCTTAGGGTCTCACCTTCTTTCACCACGTGTTTCGCATGTGCTCCTTTTGTATTTTTCTTTTCCAGGTACACGTACATGTCTGCCTCCAGCGGCCCATCTACCAGGTCGTTTAGTTCTAGTAGCTTAGCATACCTTATGTTGTGCTTCAGCGCTTCGCTTAGCAGCACTGTTCCTTTCTTCACGTAAATGGCTTTCAAACCATTTGCCTTCACCATCTGCCCATATTCAGGCTTTTCCGGATTGTCTGTAAAAATCTGCTCCTGCTTTACCTCATTTGGCTCGTTTCCGTAATATACCTGCATGCCTTTTTTTTTAGCAGCAGGGGCAGGTGGTACATATTCTTCTGTCTTTAGTGATGCGGTCAGCTCTGACTTCTTTGCATCCTGGGTAGGTATTATTTCACCATTGTTGGCAGTGCGAATTTCCTTTATCTTCTCAGCCGATTCCTTAAATGGATTCTCTGTAGACTCCATCGCTATATAGGTGTAGTCCTGCAGTTTATAGTCCTCCACCAGTTTTATTAATAGCTGCGCGTACTTTGGGTTGGTTGCATATCCTGCCCTCTTTAGTCCGGTGGCCCATCCCGCATAGTCAGTCAGTGAAAGCTTGAATAATGACGCATACCTCGGAGAGTTCGCCAGGTAGTCTGAGTGGTCTCTGTAAGATTGTATAGGGTTTTCATACTTTCTAAAGCACTCATTTGGTGCGTCATCCGTATACTTGTAGGTCATTCCCGTCCACTCTTTCTTGCATTTAATGCCAAAGTGGTTGTTGGCGTTTACCGCCAGCTCACTGTTTCCCGCCGCCGTTTCATGTATTCCCTGTGCCAGGGTTATCGCTGCTGGCACTCCGCTGCGTCTTTGTTCCTCAATAGCTAGCTGCCTGTACTGCTCTATATATGACAGAGCTCTCTCTTTATAGCTTTTAGTTTGTGCGCTTACACTGGTAACTGCACATAGCATCATCCCGATGCAAACTATCTTCCACTTTTGCATAAGCAAGTAGCAATTTTAATGGTTTGGTTACTCTGATATTTTTCTCACTATCATGATTCCATCGCGCAGTGGCAACAGTACATGTTCTACTCTTTTATCGTCACGCACCTTCTCGTTAAACAAGTGTATGGCGCGCGCATTTTTGCTTTGCTCCTCCACCGGGTTCACTACCTCGCCGTCATACAGCACGTTATCTGCCAATATAAAGCCCCCAACTGGTACTTTTTCAAATACCAGATCGTAGTACAAACTATAGTTCGGCTTATCCGCGTCAATGAACACCAGGTCAAATTCTTCTTCCAGCTTTGGTATGATTTCCTCCGCTTTTCCTATGTGCTGCTTTATCTTATTGTCCAGGCCTGCTTCACAAAAATAGCGAAAAGCAAGGTCTTCAAGCTCTTCATTTATCTCAATTGTGTGCAAAATTCCTTCGTTCTTAAGTCCTTGTGCCAGCGAAATAGCAGAATAACCGGTATACGTTCCTATCTCCAGCACTCGTCGCGGCTTCACCATATGACTCACCATCTGTAGCATCGCTCCCTGCAGGTGCCCTGAAAGCATTATAGACAATGGTACTTTCAGGTGGGTTTCCCTGTTCAGCCGGGCCAGCGGCTCCAGTTCCGGACTAGTATACTTCTCCGCGTAGTTGTGCAGTGTTTCCGATAGCAGCAGTTGCGTCATCTCCCTAGAAGTTTGGCTGTAGTTTGTTGTGTGTATAAAACTCCTGCAAGTAAGCCACCACCTCGTCTGGCGTGTCAAAAAGCTTTATCAGGTCCAGGTCTCCCGGACTGATATTCCCAAACTTGTCGTGCATAACACCTTTCATCCACTCAAACAGGCCGCCCCAATATTCCGTTCCTATACACACCATAGGTGTTTGGGTAAACTTTCTGGTCTGTATAAGGGTCGCCACTTCAAAGAATTCATCCATGGTTCCCCATCCTCCCGGCATCATTATAAAGCCCTGGCTGTATTTGGCAAACATCACTTTTCTTACAAAGAAATAGTCAAAGTTCAGGTTCTTGTCTCCATCTATATATGGATTAGACCCTTGTTCAAACGGCAGTTCTATATTCAGTCCCACTGATCTTCCACCTGCCGCATTAGCGCCCTTGTTGGCAGCTTCCATTATACCTGGACCTCCTCCTGTTATTATCCCAAAGCCTTCCTCTGCCAGCCGCTTTGCTACGTTCACTGTCAGTTCATAGTACTTATGCCCCGGCTGCGTCCTGGCCGATCCAAATATCGACAAACACGGCCCTATTTTGGCCATAGCTTCAAAGCCCTGCACAAACTCGGCCATTATCTTAAAAACCTGCCAGCTTGAGTGAGCCCTCGTCTCCGTCCAGTCTCTTAGCTTAATTTTCGTTAGTTGTTCTTTCATTTTCTGTTAGTTCTTTGCCACTGCCCTCTCCCCATCTCTAGAACATATCAGCAGTAGTATAAAGGCCAGCGCTGCGTTCAGTATCAGCAGCTCCGTACCTATCACATAGCCTCCCAGCCACTCCTTCTCATTTTGTTTTATGATGTAGCACACCACCGGCGCCAGCAGGCATATTACCGGCACCGCTCCACTGTTCACAGTTCTCTTAGTTAATATCCCAAAGGTAAACAATGCTAATAACGGCCCGTATGTATATCCCGCCACCACCAGCAAGGTCTGTATCAGGCTCCCGTTGTCCACTTCTCTGAAGAAGAACACGCATCCCAGAAACACTACTGCGAAGGCGTTATGCACCATCAGTCTTATTCTCTTCCTTTTTTGCTCGTCCCATTCTTCTCTCTTCTTCATCCCCAATATGTCGATACAAAATGATGAGGTAAGTGCCGTCAAAGCGCCGTCTGCACTAGGAAACAGGGCACTGATCAGCCCTATAAGGAAGCATACAGTTATAAAGAAGGGCAGGCCACTCTGCACTGCAATAGCCGGAAACAGGTCATCACCCGTAGCTGATATCCCATTCGCCGTAGCGTAGAGCGCCAGCAAGCCTCCCAGTGAAAGGAAGATAAATACCACCACCGCTTGCAGAAAGCTTAGCGTCATCATGTTCTTCTGCGAGTCCTTCAGGTTGGTCACGCTTATGTTCTTCTGCATCATCTCCTGATCCAGACCGGTCATAGCTATGGTTATAAATGCTCCGCCAAGTATCTGCTTCAAAAAGAAGTTTCCAGCCAGCGGGTCTGTCCCTATCAGCCTCGTATAGCCTTGTTCAGTCATTGCAGTCCAGGCACTGCCTATGTCCATGTTCAGCGAATCCATTATATACCACACACACACCAGCAGCGCCAGCAGCATAAATGTCGTTTGCAGTGTATCCGTCCACACTATGGTTTTCACACCCCCTCTGTAGGTATAAAGTAGTATCAGCGCCAGAATTATTACCGAGGTGTATTCGAATGGCACTCCAATATCCGCCAGCACGAATTTCTCCAGTACTTTTATCACCAGGTACAGCCTCAGCGTTGCCCCCAGGGTCCTCGACAGTATAAAGAAGAGTGCCCCGGTTTTATACGAGGTTGCACCCAGCCGCTGATCCAGGTAGCTGTATATGGAGGTCACGTGTAGCTTGTAATAAAGCGGTAGCAGTACAAAGGCCACTACAAAGTATCCCAGAAAGTACCCTATCACCACCTGGAAGTAGTCAAACCCCACTGTACCCACCGTCCCCGGCACAGAGATAAAGGTCATCCCCGACAGCGAGGTACCTATCATCCCAAATGCCACCAGCCACCATTTACTGCTCCTGTTGCCTATAAAGAACGACTCATTGTTCGAGTTTCTCGATGTATAGAAAGCGATTCCAAGTAGTAAGGCGAAGTAGGCAAGGATAATAGCAACCAGCAATGTAGAATCCATACTGTAAAATAAAAAAGACTTTACCTTTTCAGGCAAAGTCTGCAAATAAAGCTAAAATATTGTTTAGAAGCCTATATTAAAGCCAATGCGGGGAAATATCCGGCCGTAGTACGGACTGTACTTATCCTGCAGCACGTCATACATGCCCATGATGTACAGCGACGAGTTCTCGGTTATAGGCTGCCGGAACCCTACTCCCAATAACAGAGAAGGGGCGTTGTATTTTACCTTCGTGTTCACCACCTCCCCACTCCCGGTTGGCGAAAATCTCGGTTCAGTGTACGACATAAAGTTGTGCTCATACTCCGCCTGCGCAAACAGGTTCTGAAGCACCAGGTATCTGGCCCACACACTGGCTGAGGTGATTGTTGCTTTGTAGTCGAAATAATGATAAACTCCCGGTGTATTAAAGTCTTCTACTTCAAAGAAGTTCTTCACTTTCAGGTACTGATACCCAAATCCTACTCCCGCAGAAAATTTATCTGTAATACGATACCCCACCATTGGTGACACGCTTATTGATGTAATATCACCAAACCCAAGACCTATTCCACCACCCACCACGAGGCGGCTTATGTCAAAGCCCTTCTGCTTTTCTTCCTTCTTCTTTGCGTTGGCAGGTCGTCCGCTGCTCGTGTACACCTCCTGTGCCGAAGCAGAGTACCCTACCAGCACCATCATCAGTATTATTATTTTCTTCATAGCTCTTCTCTCTGATTCTCAAAGTTAGGATAAAAACGTATCGCCTTTCTTTCTATTGCCTTAGTGCCTTATAGATAAGACCTTTAACATACCTCTACTCACAACCGGTGTCAATACTATTGTATTCACCCCCAGCCGTTCACATTACAAAAAACATAAAGGTACCTGGGATATCACTGGCATTGCATTGGCGTTGCATTGAGACCTGATTGTAACTGCAACAGTATTGCATTGAGTGGCCTCTGGACGTTCAAAGTTTATAGCACTCCAGTCGCACGCTACAACAGACCCTCACGAGGGCGTCCCCGGTGCGCTTCTTTATTCGCTCACATCATATAAAAAGGAGCCATACATGATCACATGGCTCCTTTCGCATTCTGAATTGTAGTTCCTTCTTTTCTTAATACTTCTCTATCTTCCTGCTGCCCGGCACACCTTCTATTTGCAGCAGATACATGCCGGCTGTCAGGGCTTTCAGCGACAGTGTGTTGCGCTGCTTATCCAGTGTTCCTCTCATTACGGTCTTACCCGTATTATCAGTCACTATATAGCTCTTGCCTTTCAGCGCTGTCGTCACTTCCACTGTTATCTCCTCGCCGGCCGGGTTAGGGTACATCTCTACCAGGCTACGTTCTCTTTCGTCTATGCCAGTCACTATCACCTGTTTGCAAACGGATGTGTCGGTGCACCCGTTCTCGGTTATTACCACTGCGTAGTTCCCGGTCACTGTCGGTGTATATGACTGCGCTGTAGCCCCAGGTATCGCAGCATAGCTATTGTCGCAGCTCACCCACTGGTAAGTAGCTCCCGTCGCTGCTGCAGTCAGCACAGCCCCTGTTTGCACCACTGTCACGTCCGCATTATTAATCACCAGGTTCAGGGTAACGATGCTATCACAGTTGTTCACCGCGGTAAGGGTATCGTTATAAGCACCAGAAGTTGTGATAATCGCATTGTTGAACAAATATGATTTACAGGCAGTGTCTGCAATAGTAGTTGCTATCGCCGGCGGATTCACCAGGGTCATGCTTCCATATGCCGTCACTGAGGCATTGTCAGTCACTGTCACACTATACACTCCCGCACACCTGTTGCCCCAGGTATCATTGTTCGGCCCCAGTGTCCAGGCATAGGTATACGGCGGTGTCCCTCCTGAGGCCACTGCAGTTATTGATCCGTCACATCCCCCGGCGCAACTCGGGTCTGTTGGGTTTATAGCCACCGTCAGCGGACTTGGCGCGGTCGATAAGCAGCATGTCCCACCTGCAGAAATGCTATGGGTGCTCCCTGTCCAGCATCCGTACTGCACGTTGTGCATCCTAACCGTACTCCCCGCAAACTGGCTCACAAAGTATGCCTCTATCTGATCTATCGTATTGCACCCTCCCTGGTACGCCGTCACCGAGCAGCTATATCCGCATATGATAGAGCTGTGTCCGTTAGTGTTCGGCAGTGTCACTGGCGGGGCCGTAACGATTGTTGTAGTTGCGGTCGACGGTGCACCGTTAATAGTAGTAGTCCCTATTGAGGGTCCTGTACAAGTTGTATTATTAGACCCACTATATCCAGCATATTTCACCTCCGTTACGTTGGCAACATAGGCTCCCGTCAGGTTTATCGTCATCGCTTCATATGAGCATATCCCAATCTTCAGGTTGGGGATGTTCACGTCTACATCAATGGTCAGTGTACCACCATCATAGTTGGTAAAAAGGATCAGGTTACCATTAGGATTGCAGGTCAGTTGCGCGTGCACATTCAGTGCTGCTATCATCAGAAAAGCAAGTAGAAATGATTTCATATGAACAGTTTGAGGAGAACGTAAACATTAAGCATATGATGATAATAAAATCTTCAATGCTATCCTACTGCTGGCTACATCTCGTCTTTCCTGCCAGGCTTAGGGAGTATCCCACAGTTTCCCGGGGTTCAGAATTCCATTTGGATCAAATATCTTCTTTATGTTCTTCATAATATTCATCTGCGTCTTACTAAAAGCGATGTCCATATATTCCTTCTGCACCAGACCTATGCCGTGTTCGCCGCTTATTGTTCCACCAAGTCTAACCACCTCTTTAAATAACTCCCTTATGCCTAATGGCAGCTTATGTTTCCAGTCTTCATCACTCATGTCCTGCTTCACTATGTTTACGTGCAGATTCCCATCGCCGGCATGTCCATAGCATACCGAGTGGAAGCCGTATTCCTTACCTATTCTTTTTATGATCCTGAGTAGTTCTGGCAGTTCTGCCCTTGGCACCACTGTATCTTCTTCTTTATAAATGCTGTTGCTCTTCACCGCCTCCCCCACTTTCCTTCTCAGGTTCCACAGCATCTCTTTCTGTTCATGGCTATCGGCAAATAGAATATCATCTATATCATACTGCTGCACCGCCTCAGAGATCACCTCCATTTCAGCATATAGCTGGTCTATGTTATTGCCATCCACCTCTATCAGCAGGTGCGCCTGTATATCCTCAGGCAGAGGCACCGCACTTTGCTGCACATACTTCATAGCCCACTCTATCGCATCTCTTTCCATAAATTCCAGCGCAGAAGGCACCACTCCCCGCAGGAATATGGCGTTCACTGCCTCACATGCCTGCTCTGCACTCCTGAAGGGCACCAGCATCAGCAGGTCATGCTTCACAGCCGGCACCAGCCGCAGTACTATTTTAGTGATCACCCCAAGGGTCCCCTCACTGCCCACCATTAACTGTGTCAGATTATACCCGGTCGCGTTCTTCAGCACATTCGCACCCGTCCATATTATCTCGCCCGTAGGTAGCACCACCTCCATGTTCAGCACATAGTCCTTCACCACGCCATACTTCACGGCTCTCGGGCCTCCAGAGTTCTCACTCACGTTGCCACCAATAAAGCAGCTCCCCCTGCTCGCAGGATCGGGTGGATACATCAGTCCGTGTTCCTTTACATACTCCTGCAGCTCCTGGGTTATCACCCCCGGTTCTGTTATCACCTGCAGGTTACGCTTATCCAGATTTATGATCCCGTTCAGCCGTTTCATGTCCAGACTCACTCCTCCATATACTGCCAGGGCGCCGCCACTCAGTCCTGTGCCCGCCCCTCTCGGCGTCACCGGAATA